>VFQS010001170.1_pt1 | contig 24982 bp, 30 predicted proteins | sample 3512361 | NCBI WGS metagenome assembly VFQS01 (sample SAMN10412375, study PRJNA504923) | tailings metagenome | isolation source: Relicate 1 Philex TSF3 active mining | place: Philippines
GCTTCGTGAGCAACCAGTCCGTTCTTTCCTGTGTAGAGAAGTGGGTAGGCATCGGAAAGTTTCTTGGCAACATAGTTGGCGCTTAAGACAGCAACGGCAGTTGCTGCCTTGAGTCCCTGCGGACCCATGAGGTGGATGTAGGCCCAGGAGATGGGAAGAATGCTGGGCGAACCAAAGGGGGCAGCTGAGACTGGGCCGTACTTAGGCAGATCAATCTGAGCCATTGAGTGACCTGGCAGGAAGTCCTTGAGGTGGCTCTTCGCGACTACTGGGCCAACTCCGGGACCACCACCACCGTGAGGAATGCAGAAGGTCTTGTGGAGATTCAGGTGGGAGACATCTCCACCAAATTCACCAAACTTAGCAAAACCAACTACCGCGTTGGTATTTGCGCCATCGATGTAGACCTGACCTCCGGCATCGTGAACCATCTTGCAGATCTCAACAACAGCCTCTTCGTAAACGCCGTGAGTGGATGGATAAGTAATCATCAGCGCAGAAAGAGTGTCTTTGTATTCAGCAATCTTTTGTTTTAGATCCAGCACATCTACGTTGCCATCTGGATCGCAGGAAACAACCACAACCTCCATGCCAGCTAGCACGGCGGATGCGGCGTTTGTTCCATGCGCAGAAGATGGAATCAGGCAGACGTTTCTTTGGAGATCTCCGCGTGAGCGGTGGTAACCGCGAATTGCAAGTAGTCCTGCTAGCTCACCCTGGCTGCCAGCGTTTGGCTGCAGAGAAATTGCTTCATAACCGGTTATGTCGCTCAGCCACTCGGTCAGCTCTGAGATCAGTTCGATATAACCTTCGGTGTCCTCGGCGGGAGCAAAAGGATGTAGCGAAGAAAATTCTGGCCAGGTGACCGCCTCCATCTCAGTAACGGAATTGAGCTTCATTGTGCAGGAGCCAAGTGGAATCATTCCGCGGTCGAGTGCGTAGTCAAAGTCAGACAGCTTCTTCAAATACCGAAGCATTGCAGTTTCGGAGTGGTGGCTGTTAAAGACTGGATGAGTGAGGAAATCTGTCTGTCTGTGATTAATCAAGTTATCGACAGCATCCTGCGGTCTTGGTGCTCTGGCTCCAAATGCTGCTGCTAATTCAGCTAGGTGCCACCAGCTGGTGCTCTCATCAACTGAAATACCAATGGTCTTTTCATCAACCATCAATACCGTCAGATCTTTTTCTCGTGCCTCTTCGTAATACTTCTCTGCATCGATGTTGGTAATGCGAATAGTGTCAAAGAAGTTCTTGTGCTGAAGATGGAAGCCAACCTCGTAGAGAACCTTGGCAAGCGCCGAAGTCTTGGCGTGGATTTCTTTGGCTATGTCTTTCAGGCCCTGTGGACCGTGATAGACCGCATACATTCCGGCCATAACTGCCAGCAGAACCTGGGCCGTGCAGATGTTCGAGGTGGCTTTCTCCCGGCGGATATGTTGCTCTCTGGTCTGCAGAGTTAGGCGATAGGCCGGGGCACCTTCAGCGTCAACCGAGACACCGACCAGCCTTCCCGGCATTGTTCTTTCAAGTTTTTCTCTCACGGCAAGGTAACCGGCGTGGGGACCACCAAATCCCATTGGAACACCGAAGCGCTGGGTGGTTCCGCAGACAATATCCGCACCCTTTTCTCCCGGGGGAGTAATCAGTGTCAGTGCCATCAGATCGGCCGCGGCAATTGCCAGACCTCCAAACTCATGAATCTTGGCAAACAGGTTGTCAAAGGAAATGATTCTTCCTGAAGCACCTGGGTATTGAACTACCGCTCCAAAACACTCTTCGCTAATTTCTTCTGGCTTTAGGGCATCGAAGTATTTGATTGTGATACCCATTGGCTCAGCTCTGTGTTCAAGCAGCTGTTTGGTTTGTGGGAAAAGATCGCTGTCCACATAGAACAGGTTGCTTTGGGAGTCTGCGCTTCGCTTTGCAACCAGCATCGCTTCAACAACCGCGGTTGCCTCATCCAGCATTGATGCATTGGCGGTCTTCATCCCCGTCAGGTCGGTGACCATGGTTTGGAAGTTGATCAGGGCTTCTAATCTTCCTTGACTTATCTCAGGTTGGTATGGGGTGTAGGCGGTATACCAGCTTGGGTTTTCTAAGACGTTGCGCTTAATCACACCGGGCGTTCTGGTTCCGTAGTAACCAAGACCAATGAAGCTCTGGGTGATGCGATTCTTGCTACCGATTTCCCGTAGGCGCTCAAGAGCATCCTCTTCGCTGATTGGCTCGGGAAGCGTGCTACCACCTTTGTACTTGATGGCATCAGGCAGCGCCTTCTCCATAAGCTCGTTTAGATCTTTGAGCCCAAGAAACTGAAGCATCTGCTTTTGCTCAGACGCGTTCGGGCCGATGTGGCGATGGCGAAACTGATGATGGTCGGCTAGCAATTACTCTCCAACTAGGGCGTCATACTCACTGGCGGATAGAAGATTCGGTAGTTGTGTATAACGGATTTTAATGAGCCAACCTTCCCCAAATGGGTCTTGATTTATCGTTTCGGGGGAGTTTGGTAGCGATTCGTTAACTTCTACGATTTCCCCATCCATCGGGGCATAAAGCTCTCCCACGCTCTTGGTGGATTCGATTTCCCCACAAATCTTCATATAAGTAGTGTTGGACCCCACCTTGGGTAGGTCCACATAGACAATCTCGCCTAGGGCGTCAGCCGCATACTTGGTAATCCCGACGGTCGCTATCTCGCCCTCGACCAAAATCCACTCGTGCTCTTTGGTGTATTGCAGATTGGTTGGATTAGCCATTTTCTCTCCTATAGAAAGGTGTCTTCACTACCTCGTAGCCGATTCTGGTCCCCCGAACATCGGCCTCAAGCTTGGTACCAGTCTCTACTTCAGCGCTCAGGTAGGCAAATCCGATGGGGTAGCCGAGGGTTGGGGACAAAACCCCAGAGGTAATCTCGCCAATGGGTGCTGATTCTCCAGGCAGAAAAACCTGATAACCAGCTCTGGCCGCTCTTTTTCCCTCGCCGCGGAGAGCATAGAGCCGCGGTCCCTTGGTCTCTGAAGTAAGAGCACTCTTCCCAACAAAATCATCCCGATCGAGATTGATAATTCGACCAAGGGATGCTGAGTAGGGAGTGGTGTTAACAGTTAGCTCATGTCCATACAGCGGCATACCTGCCTCTAGCCGGAGAGTATCTCGTGATGCTAAACCACAAGGCTTCACCTGATTTGTTGCGATGAGTGCTTGCCAAACCTTAACCGCGTCTTTGTTTTGCACCAGAATTTCAAAACCATCTTCACCGGTGTAGCCGGTGCGTGCAAGGAGTGCAGCACATCCCACGACCTCGGCGCTCGCAATTGAGTAGTAGCGAAGGGGTGCGAGGTCAGTGGTAGTTAACTTCTGTAAGACAGCCGCTGCATCTGGACCTTGAATAGCAATCAACGCTGTGTCATCGGAGTTGTCAGTGACAGTGACAGCAAAGCCACCAGCTCTTTGTTGGAGTGCATTTCTAACTGCTTCTCTATTTGCAGCATTTGCAATGATCAGAAAGTCAACCTCATGTAGTCGATAGACAATCAGATCATCAATAACTCCGCCGTCTTCGCGGCAAATCATTGTGTACTTTGCTTTTCCAACCGCCAACTTAGAAACCTGAGTGACCACTGCGTAGTCGAGAAAGCGGGCTGCATCGTCTCCCACGATGGAGAATTCAGACATGTGCGAGATATCAAAGATGCCTGCTGACGAGCGAACCGCGTGATGTTCGTCTAAGTCGGAGCCGTATCTAACCGGCATCTCCCAGCCACCAAAATCAGTGAAGTTAGCACCAAGTGACTTGTGTTCTTCGTAAAGGGGAGTTCTCAGCACCGCTTCACTCTATAGCTTGACTGAAGTTAGTTTTTCTCTCAGCAGTCGGTAGCGCTCTGCCGTTAGCTGAACAATTTCGGGGCTGAGAGTAGGGGGCTCACCCTTCTGTTCCCAGTTATCGAGAAGCCAGTTGCGAACCATCTGCTTATCAAAGCTTTGGTCTCGCTCGCCTTTTTCCCAGAGCTTTTTGTCCCAGTAGCGAGAGCTGTCGGGAGTGAGGACCTCGTCGCCGAGGGTTAGCTCACCTGTTTTGGGATTGGCACCAAACTCAAACTTGGTATCGGCCAGAATTAGGCCTGCTTTCTCCGCGATTGCGGAGGCAAAGTTGTAGATGCTAAGGCTTGCATCCCTTAAGGCCTGAGCGGTTTCTTCGTGAACCAAATCAATGACCTCGTCAAAGGTGATGTTCTCATCCTTTTGTCCCTGGGGTGCTTTGTAGGCGGGGGTGAAGATTGGCTCGGGAAGTTTGTCACCAAATCTCAGTCCGCTAGGGAGAGCTATCCCACAAACCTTTCCAGTGGCTTGATATTCCTTCCAACCTGAGCCAGAGATGTATCCCCGGACAACACATTCCACCGGATACATCTTTAGTCTCTTCACGATGACAGCGCGATCTTGAATATTTTGCGGAACTTTCAATTCGTTAGAGCGATGATTAGGAAAGTCAATCAGGTCTAGCCACCAGTTTGTAATTGTCGTTAGCTCAACTCCCTTGAGGGGTATCTCTGGTTGAAGAATGTGGTCAAAAGCGCTGATTCGATCTGTTGCAACAATTAGCGCAAGATGAGAAAGCTTTTCATCCTCTGGCTCAAACAGCTCTCTAACTTTTCCAGAGTAGATATGTCTAAATCCAGGTATCTGCATTAGCTGACCCTGAGCGCAATGTCATTGCGGTAATGACCACCCTGCAGTTCTATTCGGCTTAGGCCTTCATATGCCAGGGTTCTTGCTTCTTGGAAGCTTTCACCACACCCAACCACGGAGAGAACTCTGCCCACTCTGCTTGCTTTGCAAACTTCGACATCGTCGATACTTTCAGCGGACTCAATGCCACTGACTGGCCTTTCTTCGACAGTTTTTCCGGGATAGCCCTCGGAAGCCAGGACAACCGTGACGGCCTTGCGGCTCGAGAATTCGGCGGAAGGTCCAGAATCAAGTTTTCCAGTTGCGGCTCGCATAAGTAGATCGGCAAGGTTGCTGGTCAGCCTGCGAAGGACAACCTGTGTTTCTGGGTCTCCAAATCTGGCATTGAATTCAATCACTCTGATTCCGCGATCAGTCATGATTAATCCGCAGTAGAGAAGACCAACAAACTCAGCTCTTCTTGCAGCAAGTTCTCTGATTGTCGGCATTGCAATCTTTTCAGTTACTTCTTCAATGAAACCCTCTGGTAGCCATGGCACAGGTGAATATGCACCCATGCCTCCAGTGTTTGGTCCCTGATCACCATCGAACACACGCTTATAGTCCTGTGCTGGTGAAAGTGGCATGACACTCTTTCCATCTGAGAGGAAGAAGAGGCTAACTTCTTGTCCCGCGAGGTGCTCCTCAACGAGAATTCCGCCAGCTATGTATGCGTTGGCATGTTCGAGGGCCGCTTCCTTATCGGAAGTCACAATCACGCCTTTGCCTGCTGCCAGGCCATCTGCCTTGACAACATAGGGGGCACCAAATTGATCGAGGGCTGATTCCACCTGTTCGATGGTGTCGCATCTTCTTGCCATGCCTGTTGGAACATCAGCAGCAGCCATTATTTCCTTGGCGAAGGTTTTCGATCCCTCTAGTTGCGCCGCTTTCTGGCTCGGTCCGAAAACCGCTGTTCCTTGTTCTCGAAGGGCATCACTCACGCCCGCTACTAAAGGTGCTTCAGGACCAATGACTACTAGATCTACTCGCTCTTCGAGGGCAAGTTTCACAACCGCTAAACGATCTGTTATCTCGCAACTTCTGGTTTCAACCTCTTTAGCGATTCCCTCATTACCAGGGGCGCAAACGATGTTTTCTTTAGGCGTGCCAGTTCGAATCAGTGCCTTTACAATCGCATGCTCTCTGGCACCCGAGCCCAACACCAGGATTCTCATTAGGGCGAGTTTAGCCGTGATAATTGGGGCATGGGTAAGAGGCAGATTCCGGCAGAAGAAGGAGAAGCAGCGCTCAAGAGCGGGGATGAGCGCGTCGCCGTTCGCTACCTGCTTCTTGAGATTGAGAAAAAACTTCCCGGCAGATCAGTTGAACTTAGAGTTCCGCCGTATGGGGCAATTCAGTGCGTTGAGGGACTGAATCACCGAAGGGGAACGCCCCCGAACGTAGTTGAGATAAGCGCTGATGTTTTTCTGAGTCTTGCCTTGGGAAAATCATCTTGGCAGAGTGAAGTTGAGAATGGAAAAGTGATTGCCAGTGGAGAGCTCTCGATGGAACTTGCGAAAGTATTTCCTTTACGCAGCGACTAGTTCAGCATCGCCCAGCTCAACAAAAAGCTGCTGGTTGAGTTTGAACGCGGCTCTTACTTCTGCAACGAGAAGCAGTAGTTCATCATCTGTCAGATCGAGAGTGTCTACTGCTGCGCGGTAGCTTTCTTTAAAAGGAACTACCGCTTCAATTTCTGCAAAGTGGTAGAAGCTAGTCTGCTCTTCAGTCAGACCATAGTGACGACGAACGAGGGCACCAATTGCCTGTCCTCCTGAAAGATCTCCGAGGTAACGGGTGTAGTGGTGTGCCAGCAGTCTGACATCTTCGATTCCACCGAGAGAGTTAATTCTGGCGACGTATTCTTTGGTCGCAGGCAGCATTTCTGTCTCGCTCCAGTTTTCAACACCCAGTTTCTCTAGATCGGCAACCATTGAGTCAAAGCGCTTAAGCTCTGGTGCAAAAGGAACAGCACCGGAATCAGGAAGCTTGGCTTCCATCGCCTGGTAGACGAAAATCATTTGGTTCAGGTAGCGGGTGTAATCCGCTGCAGAGAGCTCGCCACCCATCAGCTGCTTGATAAAGCCTGCATTCTCCGCGCTCTTGTGGTCAGACATGGAGGACTCTCGCATCAGCTGGGAGATGGTGGTCATTTTGCCCCTTACTTAGGTGAACCTAACCAGTTCAGACTAGGCCAGAAACCTGCCAGCCCGCAACCCCAGCTTTTCCGCTTTAATTAGCCCATGGCGGAAGAAGAAATCGAAATCAGAAGAGCACCCAAGGTCCTTCCCTGGATGCTCACCGGTGCCGCCATCGGCATGCTGATTGCTCTTGCCCTTTCGCTCCTAACGCCTGCAAACCCTGAGCTGCCGGAGAACTTTCTGGGACTGATGCTGATCTCATTCGGATCACTAGGACTGGGCCTTGGAGTTGGAATTGCAATTGCCTTCGACCTTATATCTGCTCGCCGCGCCAAGCGCGCCACAGCGAATAGGGTTTCAGAGTGAGACGCGGTGATGGACTTCTAAATCACGACCTACTGCCAGGAGAGAAAGGTCCGCAGGATCAGTGCGGAGTCTTTGGAGTCTGGGCACCGGGCGAAGAAGTAGCAAAACTTTCCTACTTCGGACTATACGCTCTTCAACACCGCGGTCAAGAATCTGCAGGTATTGCAACCGCAGATGGCGAGAAGATTTTGGTCTTCAAAGATATGGGTCTGGTTTCCCAAGTCTTTAATGAAGCGGCCCTCGAATCTTTGCAAGGACATATCGCAGTTGGTCACACCCGCTACTCAACCACCGGTTCATCGCATTGGAAAAATGCGCAGCCAACTTTGGGCAGAACTGCATATGGAACAGTTGCCCTTGGTCACAATGGCAATCTCACCAACACCGCTGAACTTCTTGAGCTTTTGCAAAAGAGATATCCAAATCATGACGGTGATCTTCGCTCTGGTAACACAACTGATACCGCTGTTATCACAGCTCTTCTCGCAGGCAATCCAGACAGCTCGCTCGAAGCAACTGCGCTCGAACTTCTTCCGCTGGTAAAGGGTGCCTACTGTCTGGTGTTCATGGATGAAACGACACTCTATGCAGCGCGTGATCCACAAGGGGTAAGACCTCTTGTTCTAGGAAGGCTGGAAAGAGGATGGGTAGTGGCCAGTGAGTCGGCTGCCCTAGACATCGTTGGCGCTTCGTTTATCAGAGAGATTGAGCCCGGCGAACTGATTGCCATTGATGAAAATGGCCTTCGTTCAACCAGGTTCGCTTCAGCTAAGCGAGCTGGCTGCGTCTTCGAATACGTCTACCTAGCCAGGCCCGATACATCTATTAATGGTCAGGTTGTCTATGAGGCCAGGGTTGAAATGGGAAGGACACTTGCCAAGGAGTATCCGGTTGAGGCTGATCTAGTTATGCCGACCCCCGAATCTGGAACCCCTGCAGCAATTGGTTATAGCGAGCAAAGTGGAATTCCATTTGGTCACGGCCTAGTCAAGAATGCTTATGTCGGAAGAACCTTCATTCAGCCTTCCCAAACCATTCGCCAATTGGGTATTCGACTAAAACTGAACCCACTGCGTGAAGTCATTGCCGGTAAGAAGCTCGTTGTGGTTGATGACTCAATCGTTAGAGGAAACACACAGCGGGCCCTGGTCAAGATGTTGAAGGAAGCTGGGGCTGCCGAAGTACACGTAAGAATTTCTTCACCTCCAATCACCTGGCCATGCTTTTACGGAATTGACTTTGCATCAAGAGCAGAGCTAATTGCTTCTGGGCTTGGTGTTGAAGAAGTGCGCCAATCTATCGGAGCAGATTCTCTCGGCTATCTTTCGCGCGAGGGAATGATTGCGGCCACCAACCAGAATGAAGAATCTCTCTGCACCGCCTGCTTCACGGGAAAGTATCCGATTGAACTGCCAACGGCAGATCGACTTGGAAAGAACTTGCTTGAGCGCGGAGTGGCAAGCATCAGAGAAGAAGGCCACGTTCACGTAGATGACTAATCCATACGCATCCTCTGGTGTTGATACCGCAGCCGGTGATAAGGCTGTCGAGCTGATGAAGAAGGCTGTCGGTGCAACCCAGGGCAATTTGGTTCTTGACGGCGTTGGGGGATTCGCAGGTCTGATCGACGCAGGCTTTTTGAAAAACTACCAACACCCTGTTCTTGCAACCTCAACCGACGGCGTTGGAACCAAGGTTCTTATCGCACAAGCAATCGATAAGCACGACACCATTGGCCAGGATCTGGTGGGCATGGTTGTTGACGACATTGTCGTTAGCGGGGCAAAAAGTCTTTTCATGACTGACTACATCGCCTGCGGGAAAGTAGTTCCCACTCGAATTGCTGAGATTGTTTCTGGAATCGCACGGGCATGCCAAGAGGTAGAGGTGGCCCTGGTTGGTGGCGAAACTGCTGAACACCCGGGGGTAATGCAAGAGCACGAATATGATCTCGCTGGCGCGGCAGTGGGCGTGGTTGAGAAGGCCAAGATTCTCAGTCGGGAGAGGGTCGAGGTCGGAGATGTTGTGCTTGCCCTGGAATCATCGGGTCTTCACGCCAATGGCTACTCCTTAGTTCGCAAGATTGTTGCCGACAGCAGGCTTGATTACAAAGCCAAGCTGAGTGATTTTTCTAGACCACTCGGTGAAGAACTTCTGCAGCCGACGAGGCTGTATTCCAAAGTCTTAGGCCAGATAATTCAGGAGTTTCCAGACGGAATTGCTGCACTCAGTCACATCACCGGTGGAGGAATAGCTGCAAATCTTTCACGTGTTCTTCCCACCACAGTCTCACTGGCTGTTGATCGCTCAGCTTGGAAACCACCAAGAGTTATCTCAGTGCTTTCAGATATTGCAAAGCTGAAACTCACTGATCTTGAGGGAACCTGGAATATGGGAATGGGATTCGCAGCAGTTGTTCGAAAAAACTCGGCTGTTGCGATAATGAACAAAATCAAGTCACTTGGAATTGCAACTTGGCAGGTTGGGGTGATTGAATCAACCGCCTGCGATGACAAGGGATATGTGACAGAGGCCAAAGGTGTCAGGGGCGGAGCTGTTCGTTTAGTTGGTGACTATGCGAAGTAAGGCAGCGGTCGTCGTCGGTGTCATCGGTCTTCTAACAACCTCAGCCGCACTAATGCTGGGCATTGCTATCGGAGCAGAACAGGCAACTGTGAATGTGGTCAGGGATGCCCCCAATGAACTTTGCTTTCGCGATAGCGCCTCTGATCAGTTTTCGCAAAAGCACGTTGAAACTAAGCTCATGGCCTGTCAGGTTGTAGGGATGACCAAGCAGGCCGCCATTGATTATCTAGAGAAGGCAAGCCTCACTGTCCGAATTGCATCAGAGGATGGAGAGTCATTTGCACTGACCGAGGACTACCGGGATGACAGGGTAAACCTGGATATTTTGGTTGGGATTGTGGTTGGCGCAAGCGCCTGGTAACTACTTGTCGTCGTCTAACTCAACCACGCGGTCATCATCACTAGGTGCGTAGTCATCATCTTCATCATCAGCCCAGCGGTCGATATATGTAGGTTCGCCATCGGCTTTTTGATTTAGCTCGGCCTCCAGGGCTGAGTAGTCAGTGTTTGGACTGAAGTATTTGAGCTCGCGTGCAGCTCTGGTGTTCTTTGCTTTTTGACGGCCACGCCCCATGGCGAGCCCCCTTATTCTCTTGCAATCTCAGGCAAATGCCCCGGTTACAGAATCGAAACCTGGCTAAATAATACCAAATAAGGATGCCCACATCACGAGCAGCATGGCCAGCACAGGCATGAGGGTGTTGATGGCTAGCGTCAGGAACATCTGTGCAAGGCGTCCGCGGTGGTAGTAGTCGAAGCTTTCCTTGGCCACCCCGGCAAAGGTTGAAAGACCTCCGGCTAGACCAATCGACAAAATCGTCACTAGCTCGTCAGCGATTCCAATCGAGTAGATGTAGCCGATGATTGCTCCGGCCAGGATGTTTACCAGGAACAAACCAAATGGTAGAACTCCGTGCCAACGAATCATCAGCCAGCGCGCTAATGCTCCAACACCACCGGCACCACCGATAGCCAAAGTTAGAAGTAGCTCGCTCATGCTGCCTTCTTCTTTGCTTTTCTTCTGCCCTGGTGCCAACCAGCTGCAAAGCAGATAACCGCACCAAAGAGCATCAGTGCGATATCTGAAGTTAGATCTTCAACCACAATAAACATGGTCACTGCGCTCATGGTGGTAAATCCACCTGCAATGCCCGTGCCAAAAAATGCCTGACGCAAATCCCCAAAGAACAGCGGGTGTCGAATTACTAGACCGAGGAAGTAGGAGCCCAGGAGGTTGACGACACTGAGCGAAATAATCTCACTCCGAGGAAATTCAAAGAAGCCGGCAATGTAATCATGTAATACATGGCGCAGCATGGAGCCAATCGCGCCACCGAGAAACACCAGGCCAGCCACTCTCCAGTTGGCTAACACATCTTCACACTAGCGAATTTGAGATAAATCTCTAGTGACTTTGTCTTCCCCTATTTAGTACCCTCATTCAGTGTTTGATTCCAAAGACAATCTGATTGCTGGTGCCTACTACCAAAACAACTACACCAGTGAGGAAAATCAGCAGTTTGCCCATGAGTTTGATGCAATAACTAAACAAATGGTTAACTGCCTCGAAGCTGGGTTAACTCCTGAGGATACGAAGATGCAGGAGCAGGTCAGGGCTCACTACGAGTTCTGCCTAAAGTTTTGGAAACCTAATCGCGAAAGCTACAAATCTCTCGCCCTAAGCTTCATTCTCCCAAGCCCATATCGTGACACCTATGAGGGCTATCGTCAGGGCCTTGGACAATACATATATGAGGCCATGGTGAGCTTTGCGGATCGAGAGCTTAGCTAAGCGCCAACAGAGCGCAGGCTCCAACCGCCAAAACGATTCCCAAGTTCTGACTGAGCGCGATTCTCTCTTTGAGGAATACTCTGGCCAGCAGGATTGTGCCAACGGGGTAGAGCGAAGTCAAGACAGCGGCAACTGCTAGTGCGCCTTCGCGTGTGGCAATAATGAAAAACAGATTTCCTGTAACGTCCCCAAATCCAGCTAACAAAACCAGCCAGATGGTGGATAGAGCAAACACTTCTCTCTCAATCAATACTTTGCTCTTTCCGGTGAAAAGCAAAATCGCAAGAAGTGCAAACAAAATCGCAATTCCAATGATTCTCATGACAACTAGAACGCCAAGACCAGAATCACTCGGAGCAGCATCAATAAACACAAACGTTCCAGCAAATCCAAGCCCAGCACCAATTGAATAGATTGTTGCTTTCAGACTGGGCAGCCTTACATCCTGCCCTGGCACAAATGCCACCAGCACAACCGCAATCAGGATTAGGGCAATTGCCAACAGTGAAAGCTCACCTAATTCTTGACCTGCGGCGATATCGACAATCACCGGAACAATCGCCGAGAGCACTGCAGTAAAAGGAGACACGATTGAGATTGGGCCTAAGGCGAGCGCCGCGTATAGAAAAGTAATCGCAGCCGCCGAGCAGATACCCGCCAGGATGCCGTTGAGAATTACCGATTCTGAATAGCTGGCCCCAGCAAAGAGGCTGAAGAAAATTGCAAGAATTAGACCGAAGGAAAAGGCAACCGTGGTGACGGTCAGAGCCCTTACTTTTTTAGCGGCAATTGCACCAACGAAGTCGGCATAGCCATAAGAAAAGGCGGTTAGTAAACCAAAAAGTATGGTCACTACCCGCCTCCTCGCGTGGCTCCGACCGGCATCGATCCGGTGACCTAACGATTTTCAGTCGTTCGCTCTACCAACTGAGCTACAGAGCCTAGAGAGAAGACTCTCCCCATCAGGTCCAGAAACTGGACCTAAGCGACTCCGACGGGACTTGAACCCGCGACCTCCGCCGTGACAGGGCGGCGCGCTAACCAACTGCGCTACAGGGCCAATACTGCTGACCTTATGGTGACCCCAACGGGATTCGAACCCGTGCTACCGCCGTGAAAGGGCGGCGTCCTAGGCCACTAGACGATGGGGCCAAATAGGCCTCTGGCACCAAGGAGCAAGACTACCCGCCGCTCGGCAAGTTACGCAACACATAGGGAACTCTCAGGCAATACTTTAATGTTTCCTTCATATTCATAAGCAGGAGGTGTCAGTGCGGAAGAAACTCATCGGCGTAATTGCCAGCTTTGGCCTGCTCATCTCCTCGCTGCTGCTACTGCCTGCCTACGCAGTTCCCGACTACCCCAGCGCTGCTGAAGTCGCTGCCGCCAAGCGAAATGTAGCTGAGAAGAAGAAAATGGTCGACCGGATCGAGGGAATCCTCGACACCCTCGAGAGCGAAGCTCGAGCACTGGAGAAGGTTGCACTCGAGAAGAGTGAGCAATACATGAAGGCCCTCAAGCGCGCCGATGATATGCGCGCCAAGGTTGATTCCCTCAAGGACCAGGCGAACAAGTCAGAGTCAGAAGCTGAACAGGCCAGGATCCAGCTTGGTCAGATTGTCTCTCAAATGCTGCGCGATAGATCCAGCGGCGATATCACGCTTCGACTGTTTTTTAATCCAGAAAGCGCAGAGGATTTGCTGTTTGAAATGAGCATGCAGGAAATCATTACTCAGCGCATGGAGACCATCTATCAGTCTGCCTTAGACAAACAAGCCCAGGCGCAAGCGCTCACACTTGAGCTCGAGGAATCAAAGAAGCAACTGGAGGCAGTTGAGTTAGAAACCAAGAAGCTCTTTGACGAAGCTCAGGCTGCAGCTGATGCTGTAATTAGAAAAGTAAATTCAACGGAGCGCGAGCGAGCGACCATGATGTCGCAGCTCGCTAGCCTGCAAGATAACGCAGCCGATCTAGAAAGACAAAGACGTGAAGGACTGGAGGCTGAGCGTAGACAGAATCTAGTTAAGACCGCTCCAACAGCTCCAGAGCTTTACACAGTCGGTCCACCAAACGAAGAACTAGTTGAGAGAGCAATTTCTTTTGCTAGAGAACAACTTGGAGAAAGATATGTGCTCGGTGGTGCTGGACCCAATGTTTGGGACTGCAGCGGTATCACAATGAAGAGCTACGCGGCAGCCGGTGTCTACATCGGTTGGCACTCTGCTACCGCACAGTACAACGTCCTGGCTGCGCAGAAGAAACTTGTTCCATTCCAAAATGCCCAGCGTGGGGATCTCATCTGGTGGTCAACGGAGGATGCCTTCTCGGGTGATAAGTATCACGTCGCCATTTACCTAGGCAATGGCATGATACTGGAGGCACCAAACCCAGCGAGAACAGTGCGAATTGTCCCTGTTCGCTACGGTGAACTTTGGCCATATGCCGGTCGTCCAACGGCCACCAGCAACTAGTAGTCGCCAACCTTCTGATAAAGCTTGGCAATAATCCACCACTTGCCATCTATCTTCAAAAAGTTCAGGTAGTCCTGCATGATGCCGCCGAACTGGTTGAGCTGAACCTTGGCCCAGGCAGTGGTGTCGGAAATCTGATCAATCTCCAAGATCTCATCTTTTTTTGGATTACCAAGCTCTCTCGGAGATTTGCGGTTGGCCACCTGCTCTCGATAGAGGGCGTAGGGGCGAAGAACTAACTCTCCATCCTGGGTTGAGTAGAGGGTGCAGTCTTTGTGGAAGACCTGGTCAAACAGCTGCATGTCTTGAGCGTGTATGACCTCAAAGTAGTCATCTAAAAGCTTGATCAGTCCGGTGTCGATACTCGCTGTCTCAGGAGATTGCATTAGCCCTTGTAGCTTTCGTAGCCAGCTGCCAAAACTTTTTCTGCAGCGGCTTTGTTTTGCCAGCCACCAAGCTTGACCCACTTGCCCGGTTCAAGATCCTTGTAGTGCTCGAAGAAGTGCTCGATCTCAGCCTTGGTTGCCTGTGGGACATCCTGAATGTCTTGGATGTGCTGCCAGCGTGGGTCTTTGGCCTGCACGCACAGAATCTTTTCATCCTGTCCACCATCGTCTTCCATCAGCAGCATGCCTACTGGTCTGACTTTGATGTGGACGCCTGGGAAGACAGGGTAGTCAAGCAGCACCAGAGCATCCAGCGGATCGCCGTCTCCACCGAGGGTGTTTTCAAAGGCTCCGTAGTCGACCGGGTAGACAAAGCCCGTGAAGAGGACTCTGTCGAGCCAGACCTTGCCGGTTTCATGGTCTACCTCATACTTGTTGCGGCTACCACGGGGAATTTCAATAACTACGTCGTGTGACAAGGCTTCTCCTAAATAGGCTTTGTGCAACAAGATTAGCGAATGGGACCAATGGTTATCAGAGCGCGCCTCACCCCGCAGGTTGCCGCTACCCGCCGGGCAGTCAGGGAGCTAATTCAAGACCTAGCTCCTGGCACCACCATCTTGGTTGCTGTTTCTGGCGGGGCCGATTCCTTAGCGCTGGCCAGTGCCGCCGCCTTCGAAGGGAAAAAGCTCAAGCTGAATCTTGCGGGAGTAATCATTGACCACGGTCTGCAGGCTGGTAGTGACAAGGTGGCGAAGAAAGCTAAGAGTAGGTGTGAGGCACTTGGTCTTGAGCAAGTAGTAATTGAAAAAGTCTCTGTTCGAAAAACAGGCGATGGCCTTGAGGCAGAGGCTAGGGAGAGTAGATATAAAGGAATCGAAAAGGTAAGAGCCAAGCTTTCTGCCAGCTGGGTACTTCTTGGCCACAATCTCAATGACCAGGCAGAAACAGTTCTGCTTGGTCTTGCTCGTGGCTCAGGGCTTCGCTCTATTGCCGCTATGCCCAGGATTGATCCTGAAAGAAAACTCCTCAGACCCTTTCTTGACATTCCTGCGGCTGATCTTCGTAAGGCCTGCCAGGACCAGGAAATCGAGTATTGGAATGATCCCCACAACAAAGATTCAAAGTTCCTAAGAGTCAGGGTTCGGAAGCTGGCTGAAAATCTTGAACAGACACTGGGACCTGGGTTTGCATCGGCGCTCGCTAGAACAGCTGAAATCGCTAGAGAATCGGATGATGCTTTGAGTGAGCTGGCCAGGGAGCTTCTGGCCAGAGCCAAGGCTAAGTCATCAGCCAAGAAGGCACAGTTTGAAATCGAGCCACTGAAGCTGGCCCCGCAGGCGCTCAGGCGCAAAGCGCTTCACCAGATCTGCCAGGACGCCGGAGCAAAGAACCTATCGAGGGCACAAATCCTGCAGATTGAGCAGCTGATTACCGCCTGGAAGGGACAGAAATCCAGCGTCATTTCTGGCATTACAGTAGAGCGGGTGGCCAACCAGTTGGTTGTGACAAGTCGAAGAAACCCAGGAGCTACGTGCAGCTAAATCACCCCGATATCCAAGAGGTATTGGTTACCGCCGACCAGATTGAATCTCGAGTGGGCGAGCTTGCCCAAGAGATATCTGATTTCTATCGGGACCGCAATGTCTTACTGCTAGGCATATTAAAAGGAGCGGTTCCATTCATGGCGGATCTATCCCGTGCTCTTTCTATTCCGGTGCAGCAGGACTGGATGGCAGTTTCTTCCTATGGCTCTGGAACTGTTTCATCGGGAGTGGTAAGAATCCTCAAGGATTTGGATGCAGATATAAAGGACAGAGATGTTCTGATTGTTGAAGACATCATTGACTCTGGGCTAACACTTTCTTGGCTGAGCGCCAACCTCAAGGCCAGGGGAGCCGCCAGCGTTGAAATTGTCACCCTTCTCAGGAAACCGGAAGCTGCGAAGGTGAAGATAGCTGTCAGATGGGTCGGGTTTGATATTCCGAATGCTTTTGTTGTCGGTTATGGACTCGACTACAACGAGAATTACCGCTCACTCGATGGAGTGGGAATTTTGTCACCGTCCGTGTATAGCTAAAGGTTTTTGATGAGCGAAAAGAAACAAGATAACCAAGCCAAACTTAAAAAGTTTCTGAGAGGTCCCTGGCTCTGGATTGCGATTGCGCTGACAGTTGTTTTCGTCGGAAGCTCCCTGATGAACACTCAGCAGTACACGAAGGTGGACACTCAGGTCGGACTAGAGATGATTTCTTCTGGTCAGGCTGAGAAGGTAACCATCTTTGATGGCGATCAGCGAGTCGATGTTGTTCTTCGCAACGAAGACGCCGAATACGGCAAGATGGTCCAGTTCTTCTTTGTTTCCGGTCGTGCTGAAACTGTTGCTGACACAGTTGCACTCGCTCAGATTTCTGAGGGCTGGACTGACGAGGTTCCATCGACTCCGTGGATTCTTGCCCTACTGGGATCACTTCTTCCATTCATCATCATTCTTGCTCTGTTCTGGTTCCTGATGGGTTCGATGGCAGGTGGCGGCAGAGGCGTGATGCAGTTTGGAAAATCACGCGCCAAGCTTGTCAACAAAGAGATGAGCAAGATTACCTTTGCTGATGTTGCGGGCATAGATGAAGCCATCGAAGAGCTAAATGAAATCAAAGAGTTTTTGAAAAACCCAAAGAAGTTCCAGGACATGGGAGCGAAGATCCCGCACGGCGTTCTTCTATATGGGCCTCCAGGAACCGGAAAGACCCTGATTGCCAAGGCAGTGGCGGGTGAAGCGGGAGTTCCGTTCTTCTCGATTTCTGGTTCTGATTTTGTCGAGATGTTTGTCGGTGTTGGTGCTTCGAGAGTGAGAGATTTGTTTGAGCAGGCTAAGCAAGCTGCTCCGGCAATCATCTTCGTCGATGAGATTGATGCTGTTGGTCGTCACCGCGGAACTGGAATTGGTGGCGGTAATGATGAGCGTGAGCAAACACTCAATCAGCTACTTGTCGAGATGGATGGATTTGACACCTCCACCAACGTGATTTTGATTGCGGCCACTAACCGTCCAGATGTTCTTGACCCAGCGCTGCTTAGGCCAGGACGATTCGATCGCCAGGTGGGCGTTTCAGCACCAGACCTCAAGGGCAGAGAGCAGATTCTTGGTATCCACGCCAAGAACAAACCGCTGGCAGAAAAAGTTGATCTTGCAGTTGTCGCCAGAAGGACTCCTGGTTTCACCGGAGCGGACCTTGCGAACGTAATGAATGAGGCCGCACTTCTAGCAGCCAGACTGGACAAGAAACAAATCGATGATGCGATTATTGACGAGGCAATCGACCGAGTAATCGGAGGGCCGCAGCGCAAGAGCGCCGTGATGAAAGATCACGAGAGGTTAGTCACCGCATATCACGAGGCCGGACACGCACTAGTTGCAGGAGCATCGAACTATTCCGACCCTGTCACCAAGATCACCATCCTTCCTCGCGGGCGAGCCCTTGGCTACACCATGGTGATGCCAATGGAAGACAGATACTCAATCAGTCGCAATCAGCTGCTCGACCAAATTGCTTATGCGATGGGCGGAAGAATTGCCGAAGAGATTGTTTTCAAGGACCCCACGACCGGAGCATCGAACGATTTTGAAAAAGCAACCTCGATTGCCAGAACCATGGTTACCAAATACGGCATGAGTGCCAAGGTTGGTTCCATATCTCTTGGTAGTGGCAATGCCGAACCATTCCTAGGTCGTGAACTCGCTACTCACCGCGATTGGTCAAACGAAATGGCCCAGACAGTTGACAATGAGGTTCGCGGAATTCTTGATGCAGCAATGGACGAGGCGTACAAAGCTCTCACGGTTAACCGATCAGTACTAGATCGCCTAGCTAAAGAGCTGCTGGAAAAAGAAACCTTGAACCAGGAGCAGATTGCTGAAATCTTCAAGAGCCTAAAGAAGCTTCCAAAGCGTGCCACCTGGCGCTCCTCCCAAAAGCGAGGTATCAGCGGCAAGGGACCAATTGCGGTTCCCAAGAAGCCAGAAGAGAAAGCCAGCAAGAAAAAGGCCTAGCATGCAGACCGAACGAATTCGTCAGGCGGTTCGTGAACTACTGATTGCAATAGGCGAAAACCCCGACAGGCCAGAGCTAGCGCAGACGCCGCAGAAAGTTGCCGAAGCTTACGCAGCCTTCTTCAGAGGCCTGGACCAGAATCCAGCCGATGCGCTGAGAGAAACCATGAGCGCCGAGGGAAGCGAACTGGTCATGCTGAAGGACATCGAGCTTGTCTCTATCTGCGAGCATCACCTGCTGCCTTTCACGGGCGCTGCACATATCGCTTATCTTCCGAGCAACAAGATTGTTGGTCTTGGCAGACTTGCCAATTTGGTTGAGATTCTTTCCGCAAGACCACAGCTGCAGGAAAACCTCACCAATCAGATTGCTGATGAGATTGAGAGATCTCTTTCACCAAAGGGAGTACTGGTTGTTATTGAAGCAAAGCACCAGTGCGTGGCATCCCGCGGAGCACGGCAGCCTGAGGTAAACACAATTACTCTGGCCTCTCGAGGAAGCTATAACGATGTCAATCAGCGCCAAGAGGCGATGAATCTTCTGTCGGTTTCTCGCTGATGTGGCAAAAACCAAAAGTAATGGGAGTGATTAACGTCACCCCTGATTCCTTCAGTGACGGCGGTCAATTCCTATCGGTCGATGCCGCACTCGCTCAGGCAAAACTTCTTGTTTCTCAAGGTGCAGATATTTTGGATGTCGGTGGTGAATCAACCAGACCCGGCGCTAACCGAATTTCAATTGAAGAAGAACAAGCTCGAGTACTTCCAGTAATTGCTGCAATAAAGAAGGAACTCAAAGTACTTGTGTCAATCGACACCATGAATAGTGAAACTGCGGTTGCAGCCATCAAGGCGGGGGCAGATATCGTCAATGATGTTTCTGGTGGGCTAGCTGACGCCAAGATGTTTTCTTCGATTGCCTCAACCAGCTGTCTTTATGTCCTTGGCCACTGGCGGGGATTTTCAGATGTGATGGACCAGAGAACGCAGTACTCAGATGTCGCCAGAGAGGTGGTTGGCGAGCTCGCCGAGCAGGTTTCAGTGGCAGTCGCCAGTGGCATTGCTCGGGAGCGAATCATTGTGGATCCGGGGCTGGGCTTTGCCAAAGACATGGAGCAAAACTGGGCGCTGGTTGCAAGGCTCGATGAGCTGACGCAACTGGGACTGCCGATTCTGGTGGGCGCTTCTAGGAAGAGGTTTATTGCCCATGCCCTGGACAGAGAAAACCCGCAGGGGGTGGATCACTCAAGGCGGGATGTGGCAAGCGCGGTTCTGACGGCCCTGCTGCTTCAGCGCAAACTCTGGGGAGTTAGAGTCCACAATGTTCAGGCGACCGTGGATGCCATTAGCGTGGTCTCAGCGCTCAAGGAAGCTGAGAAGTGATTTATAAAGTTCGCATCGATGGCCTGAAGGTCTTTGCCTATCACGGTGTGATGCAACACGAAAAAGATTACGGCCAGGAATTTTTCATAGATGCGCACCTTGACATCGAAGCAGGTGTGGAGGACAAGATTGAGTCAACTGTTTCCTACGCGCTCGTGGCAGACGAACTTGTCAAAGTCTCAACTACCAATCGCTTCGATTTAATCGAATCGCTAGCGGCAAAGCTCAAAGAGCACATTCTTGCTCTCGATCCAAGAATTATTCGAGCAACAATTACCGTGCACAAACCCTATGCTCCCATCGGCCATGAGGTCAGGGACATATCGGTGAGCGTCTCTGGGGCAAAGAGTGAAAACTAAAGCTGTTATTGCTTTAGGAAGTAATCTCGGGGATCGAAGAGAAACCTTAGATTTAGCAATCAGTCAGATTAGAAATTTTCCAGAAACAGATTTTCTTTCGGCCTCCTCTTATCATGAAACCATTGCACTAACCCAGTCTGGCGAGGATGAGAGCAAGCCGAGTTATCTGAATGCAGTTTGCGTTATCGAAACTGAGCTGGGTTCTCACGAGTTACTCGAGTACTGCGCCGAAGTTGAGGCAAATCTTGGAAGAGTGCGAGGCGAGAGATGGCAGGACAGAACCATAGATCTTGACATCATTGCATTTGGTAATCAGGTTATTGAAACCAGTAACCTCATCGTTCCTCACCCTAGAGCTCACGAGAGATTATTTGTTCTACTGCCTTGGCAGGAGATTGATCCAGGTGCTGAAATAGTGGGCAAGGGAAAGATAAGTGATTTGATTGCGAGGCTAAGGTGAAGCAGCTCAGCCACAGCTACCTTGTTGCCTTCCTTGGCATTGGATTTGTCGCTGGCATATCGTCTTCGCAGCTTGTCACTTCCGTTGGGCAGAGCTTTCCAGTTAGTCCGCTGAGTTTGTTGGTTTCTCTGCCAGTGATTGGGCTGATTATGGTTTTGGCCACGTTACCTATTTATAGGTATCGAAAGAAAAGCGAGAAATTCACAACTGGACCAAGACCAACTAGACCCAATCCCTTCTTCGCCTATAGAGCTCTGGTTTTTTCCAGGGCGGTTGCACTGACCGGAGCGCTCTTTGCTGGTTGGCACTTAGGGCAGTTAGTTTGGCTTTTAACCTTTAGCGTTGCTCCCTCACAGCTAGTCGTTCCAACGTTATTTGGTCTTATTGGCGGGGTGACTATGCTCGGTGGCGGGCTAATTGGCGAGAATAATTGCCGAGCACCCAGAGATCCAGGCGAGGGAACAGAGTGAAGATAGGCGTTATTGGCGATGAGCCAGCAGGACCTGTGCTCGCCAAAGCTTGGGCTAACGCCGGTCACGAACTGGTGGGAGTATTCGTCGAGAGCCCCAAGGCAATTGACCGAATAGAGGCAATTCTTCCCGATGTTCCGATTGCGCCAATGGCAGCGGTGGTTGAGGCAGCCGAGCTTGTTCTTCTTGCGGTTCCCAACAGCGACATAGAGCTAACCGTTGCTGGACTGGCGGACATGGCACTTTTTGGCCCGAGAAAAATTGTTGTTCATCTTTCTCCGCACAGGGGCTACGGAATCTTGGCAGATGCAGCGCAGCAGGGTGCTATTCCAATTGCTATGCATCCGCTAATGCACTTCACGGGAACGTCAATGGACCTAAGTGTTATGAAGGGGGCAACGTTTGTTGTCACTACACCAGACACGTTTAGTGCAATTGCTCAAGCGCTAGTGATTGAGATTGGCGCCGAACCATTTGAGATTAAGGAATTCCAGAGAGATTCCTATGCCGAATCCTTCGAAGTTGCTAAAGATTTTTCGTCGCTTGTTGTGCAGCAGGCGATGGGAATACTGGCGGAGGCGGAAGTTTCCGATCCAGCCAAACTAATTGGACCGGTTGTGAGAAGCGCAATTGAAGATGCACTTGCTTCACCGGTGCAACCAATCGATCCCAGAGATGTCTAGATGCTGCTTTGTCACACCAACAGGGAACTTGTTGCAGCAATTAGTCAAGCCAAAGACAGCGGCAGAACCATCGGCTTTATTCCAACAATGGGAGCACTTCACGAGGGCCACCTCTCACTTGTCAGAAAAGCCCAGCAGGACGGCCACTTCGTTGTTGTTTCAGTTTTTGTAAATCCACTTCAGTTCAATCAGCCAAGTGACTACGAAAGCTATCCACGCTCAATCGGTGTTGATGCCAGGCTTCTCACTGACGCCGGTGTTGACCTTTTATATGCGCCATCCGCTCAAGAAATTTATCCACCCGGGGTTTCTCTCAGAGAGCCAGAGGTTGGAAGTATTGGCCAAGGTTTTGAAGGAGAAATTAGACCCGGTCACTTTGCTGGAATGCTCAAAGTTGTCAGTCGTTTATTTGACTTAGTTCGCCCAGATGCTGCGTATTTTGGTGAGAAGGACGCCCAGCAGCTTGCGCTGGTTAGGCAAATGGTGAGTCAGCAGATATCGGAGGGCTACCGAGAACCAATGCGGGTAATCGGCTGTCCAACGCTTAGAGATGAATCAGGGCTAGCTCTTTCTAGTCGAAATTCTCGCCTCAGCGAAGGGGGGATTGCGGTAGCGAGGACGATTTCAAAAGCTCTGCAGAAAGGCAAGGCGGCAGGGCCAAAGGCCGCCGATGTCATAGCCGCCGCCAAAGCCCAGCTGAGTGACGAGGCTAGACTTGAGTATCTGGAGCTAGTAAATCCAGCAACTTTCGAGAAAGTCGAAGCTTCTCCCGGGCTGCTCATCATCGCTGCCAGGGTTGGTGAGACAAGGCTGATCGACAACCTGATGATTGGCGAAGATTGAGCGACGAATACGAATCCGAACTCCCGGAGCAAATTGCCTTCCGCATGGCAAAGCGGGAAAAGCTCAACAGTGAATCCAGTGCCTACCCAGTTTCGCTTCCTATAAACCACACCATTGAGGCCATTAAGGCAAAGTATCCAGGGCTAGCTGCTGATGTTTCAACCGGTGATGTAGTTGGTGTCGCTGGAAGAATCATGTTCCTTCGCAACACAGGAAAGCTCTGCTTCGCAACCTTGCAGTCGGGAGCGGGGGAGAGAATTCAGGCCATGATTTCTCTAGACAAGGTCGGAGAAGAAAAACTAGAGAGCTGGAAAGAGCTAGTTGACCTGGGTGATCACGTCTTTGTCGAGGGTGAGGTAATCACCTCTAAGCGTGGCGAGCTCAGTGTTCTTGCCAATGACTGGCAGATGGCAGCTAAGACGCTAAGGCCAATGCCTAATCTTCACAATGAATTGGAAGAAGAGTTTCGAGTTCGTCACCGCTACATCGATCTGATTGTCAGAGACCGGGCACGCGAGGTTGTGAAGATTCGTTCGCAAGTGATGCAATCACTGCGTTCAACTTTCGCCAAGCACACATTCACTGAGATTGAAACTCCGATGCTGCAGGTAATGCACGGCGGAGCATCGGCAAGACCATTTAAGACGCACTCGAACGCTTTCGACACCGAGCTGTACTTGCGCATTGCCCCAGAGCTCTTTTTGAAAAGAGCTGTGGTTGGTGGCCTAGAAAGAGTTTTTGAAATTAATCGCAATTTCCGAAACGAGGGTGCTGATAGAACTCACTCACCGGAGTTTGCAATGCTCGAAGCATATGAGGCATATGGAGATTACAACTCCATGATGAATCTGACTCAGGAGCTAATTCAGAATTCAGCCAAAGATGTTTTTGGAACGCATCAGGTGACACTTGAAGACGGCGAGATAAATGATCTCGGTGGTGAGTGGAACAGAATCTCATTGTTCGGATCTCTTTCCGAAGCAGTGGGGCAAGAAATTACTCCTGAGACCCCAATTGCTGAACTCAAGAAAATTGCCGACAAGGTTGAAATTGAAATCGACCACCCGCTGCATGGGAAGTATGTCGAAGAGCTTTGGGAGCACTTCGTGAAGCCAACTCTGAAAACCCCGACGTTTGTTCTTGATTTTCCTATTGACACGTCTCCTCTGACTCGCGATCACCGCTCCGAAAAGGGTGTTGTGGAGAAGTGGGACCTTTATATAAGAGGTTTCGAGCAGGCCACCGGCTACTCCGAGCTGGTTGACCCCGTGGTTCAAAGAGAGCGCTTCGTTCGCCAGGCAGAGCTTGCGGCCAAGGGCGACCCGGAGGCTATGCGCCTTGATGAAGAGTTCTTGAAGGCCCTGGAGTTTGGAATGCCGCCATCAGGCGGAATGGGTATGGGCATCGACAGACTGCTGATGTCTCTAACTGGCCTAGGAATCAGGGAAACAATTCTCTTCCCACTGGTTAAGTAGTTTCATAATGACCGGCGATCTTCTAGTTGATGCTCTGATATCCCTAATCCCCCCTGCCCTGGTTGGGGTTTTGTTCTGGGTGATGCTGCGTTCAATCCTTAGAGCCGACCAAAAAGAACGCGACACCTACGCCCAGATTGAGGCTGAAGAGCGAGCTAAGCGCGAAAACGCCTAGGGCGAACACCCCTAGTTTCAGGCAGCTGTGAGATTTAGCATCTCTTTATTAGCTATTGAGAGGTGCTCTACTTGTTCGAGAAATTTACCGACAAGGCCAGAAGGGTAGTTGTGCTTGCCCAAGAGGAAGCCAAGCTACTCAACCACAACTACATCGGAACCGAACACATCCTGCTTGGTCTTATCCACGAGGGTGAAGGCGTTGCCGCTAAGGCACTGGAAGCTCTAGGAATAAACCTCGAGCAGGTTCGTGAGCAGGTACAGGACATTATTGGTCAGGGGCAGCAGGCACCGAGTGGTCACATCCCATTTACTCCAAGAGCTAAGAAAGTTTTGGAACTATCACTGCGTGAGGCTCTGCAGTTAGGTCACAGCTATATCGGAACCGAGCACCTACTTCTTGGACTTATTCGTGAAGGTGAAGGTGTTGCCGCTCAGGTTTTGACCAAGCTTGGTGCTGATACCAATAAGGTTCGTCAGCAGGTTATTCAGCTTCTCTCTGGTTACCAAGGAAAAGAAACTGTTTCAGTTGGTGGAGAAGTAAATCCTCAGCCCAAGGGTTCTCAGGTTCTTGATCAGTATGGAAGAAACCTAACTCTTGCCGCAGC
>VFQS010001171.1_pt1 | contig 24963 bp, 20 predicted proteins | sample 3512361 | NCBI WGS metagenome assembly VFQS01 (sample SAMN10412375, study PRJNA504923) | tailings metagenome | isolation source: Relicate 1 Philex TSF3 active mining | place: Philippines
TCGGTGCGCAAGCGGCCGGAGGCGAACGCCGACACGGCGATGGTGAGCGGCACCGCGGCCACCATCAGCGCGTACGCCCCGACTCGCTCGAGCCCGACCACGAGGAACGCGGCGGCGGCGACCACGCGCAGCAGCCCGTCGAGTGCGATCATCGCGCTGTAGAGGCGGAAATGCCCCAACCCCGAGCAGATGCCGCGCGCGATGTGGAACGGCGCGTAGCCGACCAGAGCCACGGCCAGCGCGACAGTCACGACGGCCGAGCCCTCGAAGAGATCTTCAGTCAGTCGGTTGCGCGCCAGCGCGACGACTGCGACGAGCGCGACGGTGATGGCGGCGGCGACCGGCGCGACTTTGCGGATGACCGGCCGCACCCCGTCGCCGAGGGCCCGGCGGTGGGCGACGGCGCGGCTGACTTCTTGTTCGAGGGGCAGGAAGAACCCGGGCACGAGTGCGAACATCACGAACCACAGCGAGACGATCGGCTTGAACCCGTCTTGTCCGAGGGCCTCTTGGCCGAGGCGGAAAAAGACGTAGATCGAGACGCCGCCGACGAGGAGCCCAGTGCCGATCGTGAGGCTGCCTGAGGGCAGCGCATCGCGCGAACTGCGCGATTCAGGTTGTTCGTGTTGCGCCAAGCGTGCCGAGGCTACTTGGCTGCGTTATTCAGACGGCGGTGGTGGTGTCCGCGGTGTCGGTCTTGGTGTCGCCGCGCTGCATGAAGCCGCGCACCTTGGCGGTGGCTTCGTCGATCACGCGCTGCGCGGTCGCTTGCGCTTCGTCGCGCACGCGGGGCATCGTGTCGTCGAGACGCTGCTTCACGCCGGCGGCGCGCTCGCGCATGTCGTAGCGGCGGGCGTTGACGCGCTGGGCGGCGATGACTCCGACACCGACGGCGACGTACGCGGCGTCACGGGCGACCTTGGCGGCCGGGGCGACGGCCTTGCGAGCCTGCTCGACGGGGAGGCGGCGGGCGATGTCGTTGCCGACGCGCTCAACGGTCTCGCGCACGTTGGTGTTGCGCGGGTCGAGTTTCGCGAAGCCCACATTCGGCATCGCGATCTTCGGGAGGTCGATCTTGGGGAGATTGATCTTGCGGAGGTCGAGCGCGGTGAGGTCGAGGGCTCGCAGTGGATTGGTGAACTTGATGGCGGGCATCTGGGTCTCCTGGTTCGTGTGGTGGGCCGGGGTTCCGACCCGCTTCCACCCTAGATTCCTCTGCTAACTTTTGCAAGCACATCGCAAACATTCGTATGTGGCATCCGTCATCGTTAGGCTGACGGGGTCGTGACGACCCCCAACGAGGAGCGCCCGACGCCGTCGGCAGCGCCGCAGCCCGACCCCCAGGCCCCGCCCGTGGTGGCCGTCATGGTCGTCCACGAACCCGGCGAATGGCTGGGTGACACCCTGCGCAGCATCGCCGGCCAGGACTACCCGAACCTCACGCTGGTCGCCCTCGTCACGAGCCCGTCGCCCGCCGAGGTGCCCGACCAGATCCGCGCGATCGTGCCCGGCGCCCTCGTGCGCACCGTCGAGGGCAACCCCGGCTTTGGTCCCGTCGTCAACGAGGTGCTGGCGCTGGTCGACGGCCGCGACGGGTTCTTCCTGGTGCTGCACGACGACGTCGCGTTGCGCGACGATGCGGTGTCGTCGTTGGTCGACGAGAGGTGCTGGCGTTGGTCGACGGCCGCGACGGGTTCTTCCTCGTGCTGCACGACGACGTCGCGTTGCGCGACGATGCGGTGTCGTCGCTGGTCGACGAGGCATTCCGCTCGAACGCCGCCGTAGTCGGCCCGAAGTTGGTGGAATGGCATGCGCCCGATGTGCTGCAACATGTCGGGCTCGACAGCGATCGCGCGGGGCTGCTGGTGGATGTGGTCGATCCGGGCGAGCGCGACCAAGAACAACACGATGCGGTGCGCGACGTGTTCGCGCTGCCGTCGGCGTGCATGCTGGTGCGTAACGACGTGTTCCGCGAGATCGGCGGTTTCGCGCCGAACATTCCGTTCCTCGGTGAAGAACTCGACTTGTGCTGGCGCGTGCACCTGCTCGGTGCGCGCGTGGTGGTGAATCCGTCGGCGGTCGTGCGCCACCGCGGGGCGTTCGCCGCGCGTGCCGTCTTGCTCAACGTCGAAGCGCGCGCGGCGCGTCACCGCGTGCGCACCGCGATGACGTGCGCACCGCTCGCGCAGCTTCCGCTGGTGGTCGTGCGCGTGCTCATCGGCTCTTTGGTCGAGACGTTCGTCGGCGTGTTCAGCGGTCGTCATCATGTCGGGTTGGCCGGGCTGCGCGCCGCGGCCGCGCTCGTGGTTGATGCTCCGCTCGTCGTCGCTCGTCGTCGCGCGCTGCGCTCGCTGCGACGGGTGCCGGGTCGCGAGGTCACCAGCTTGCAGTTGCGCTCGAGCGCGCGACTCGCGGCGTTCGCGCGCCATCGTCGCGCGGTGCGCGAACAGCAGACGTCGGAAGTGCCGGCGATCGGTGCGAGCCCGGCGCCGGTGGTGCGCGCCACCACGCTCGTCGGTCTGGCGTTGCTCGTCGCGATTGTTATCGGAAGTCGTGGCATCATCTGGGGCGGCACGAGCTCGATCGGCGAATTCGTTTCGCTTCTGCCGCGCGAGATGTCGGTGGCCGACGCTGCGCGGTCGTATCTCGTCGGATGGTCGCCCGGCTGGTTCGGCACCACGGGCGCGGCGCCGACGTATCTCGGGGCGATGGCCGTGCTCGGTGCGCTCGCGTTAGGCAACTACGCCGCGCTGCTGACGGCCATCGTTGTCGGCGCGTTCGTGGTTGCCGCAGCCGGCGCGTGGCGTCTGGCCGGCGCGATCGGCGACGCGCGCGTGCGGATGTTTGCCGCCGTCGTCTACATCGCGGTGCCCGTCGGTGTGCTCGCGGTGCGCGACGGCCGGCGCGGCGCGCTCGTGGTGTGGGCGTTGCTGCCGTGGTTGCTCGACTTTGCCCGGCGTATCGCCGGCCTTGCGCGCGAGTCGCGCGACGCCGCGCGCGAGTCGTCGGTGCGCTCGGTCGGGGCGCGCCGCGCGCAGTTGATCGCCTCGCTCGCACTCCTCGTCGCGGTCGCATCAACGTTCGAGCCCGCCGCCTTGGTCGTGGTGGTCGTGTCGTCGGTTGCGCTCGCGTGCGCAGCGCCGTTCACCTCCACGCCGTGGCGGGCGACTGCCTGGCTCGTCGTCGCGCCGCTGTCGGGCGTGGTCGCCGCGGCCGTGCTGCACTTGCCGTGGTCGGTGCGGTTCGTCGACGCAGATTGGTGGATTGCCCTCGTCGGTGCGCAGCCGCCCGTCGATTCTGTGTCGCTCGTCGACATCGCCTCGCTGGGTGTCGCCAACCCGGTCTGGCGGTGGATGCTCGTGGCGGCGTACGTGCCGGTCGTGGTGATGGCGCTCGCGGCGCGCGGCGCGCGCGGTGCGTGGGTGGTGCGGGCGTTCGCGCTGGTTGCCATACCGCTCGTGGTACTGCTCGCCGTCAATCGCGGTTTGCTCGCCGTGTCGCTGCCCGAGCCGCTCGTCTTGCAGTCGCTCGTGGCGCTCGGTGTGGCGCTCGCGGCCAGCGTCGCCTTCGCCGATTTTCTCGACGGCCGGGCGCGCGCCTTGTCGTGGCGTCAGTTGGCGGCGGTGGTGTCGGTGGTGGCGGTCTGTGCGGCGTGCGCGCCGAGCCTCGTCACGGTCGCACACGGCCGCTGGCTGCAACCGCAAGACACGCTCGGTCGTCTCGTCGCGCAACTTCCCGACGACTCGGGCGGCGACTACGCGGTGCTATATGTCGGCGACGCGCGCTTGCTGCCGGTGGCGGCCGCCCCGCTCGAGTCGCCCGACTGGTTCTCGGTCGCCGACGCCGGCCGCGCGTCGGGGATTTCGTACGGCATCGTGCGCGACGGCGGTGCGAGCGGCCTCGACGCACTGCCCGCCACGCCGAGCACGATGACCGCCGCGTTGCACCGTGCAGTGAGCGTGCTCGTGACCGGCGAATCGTTGCGGGCCGGAAGGCTGCTCGCCCCGCTCGCGGTGCGCTTCGTCGTGGTGCCGCTGCGCGACGAGACGCTGCACGCGCGCCGCGCGTCGGCAGACGGCGGTGTCGGGGCCGGGCTCGTCGCGCGGCTCGCCGATCAACTCGATTTTCGCCGTCTCTACACCGCGGCCGACCTCGTGATCTTCGAGAACACCTCCGCGCTCGCGACCGAGTCGTTGCTTGACGAGCGCGGCAGCGTGGCGAGCCAGCAGGCGAGCGAGGCCGAACTGCTCGCCGAGCCGCTCGAGTCGCGCGGCAGTTTCGTCACCGGTCTCGCGCCGCAGCGCGCCAACACCGGGGAGATGTCGGCAGGCACCGTGCACCTCGCCGTTCCGTTCTCCGACCGCTGGTCGCTGCGCGTCGACGGCGCGCGTATCGCGCCTCGCGTGGCGTTCGGAGCCACGACGGCCTTCGATGCTCCCATCGCCGGCAGCGCGCAGCTGAGCCTCGCGCCGAGCCTCGCCCAACGGTTGCTCGTCGCGCTCCAGGTCGCGCTGTGGTTGGTGGTGCTCGCCATCACGTTCAACCCGAGCCGATTCCGCGGTCGCGTGCGCGCCGCGCGCGAAGTGGTGGAAGTGTCGCTGCGCAGCGAAGACCGCCGCAGCCAAGCGGCGCACGACGCACCAGTCGGAGCAGCGTGATGTCCGAACAGCGCGCTGCCCGCACCGCCGCCTCGCGCGGCGCACCGTTCAACGTCCGCGCACGGCATGCGGCGGTCGTTGCCGTTGTCGCAGCGACGGTGGCGGGCGTCGTGGCGATGGCGCGCGTCGTGCCTTCCGACGAGACCGCATCGGTCGAGTCGCGCCTCGCGGTGCCCGAGTTCCGCCCCGACGCGAAAGCCTCCACGTGGTTCTGCCCGGGCGTGCCGGGCAACGACGAGTCGATCAGCGGTCGAGTCATCGTGTCGAACTCGGGCGAAGTGCCCGTCGGTGGCACCATCACGCGGTTCGCGCAAGACGGCACTGCGCGTCGCCAGCGATTCGCGGTATCTGCGCGATCGACGCTCGAGGTCGATGCGCTCGCAGGCGTCGAGTCGCCGTTCGTGTCGACGCTCGTCGAGTCGCAGGGTGCAGCACTCGCGGTGGAGCAGCGCACACTGCATCGCGCGGGCGATGCGGTGGCGCAGTGCGCGTCGTCGCCGTCGGGCACGTGGTTCTTGGCTGACGGATTCACCGGCGCCGACAGCATCGAGCAGGTAGTCGTCACGAATCCGTCGCTCGACTCTGCAATTCTCGACGTCACTTTCGTGACCGCAATCGGCGAGCGCGCGCCGCAATCGCTGAAAGGCGTGGTCGTGCCGCCCGAGTCGGTGCGGGTGTTCGACATGGCGGCGCTCGATGCCCGCAACGAGGCCACCGTCGCGGTGTCGGTGGTGGCGTCCGTGGGGCGCGTGGTGGTCGGGCGCTCGCAGCACTATCTCGGTCGCGGTCGTCTCGGCTACACCATGTCGCTCGGTGCTTCGGCGACGAGCGATCGCTGGTATTTCGCCGACGGCACGAAGAACGCCGAGGTCGCCGAGGAGTTCGTGGTTTTCAATCCGTATTCCTACGATCAGCAACTCACCTTCATCGTCGCCGCCGACGACGGCACGGCGCTCGACCCGCTCACGGTCACGGCTCCGGCCAAACGCGTCACAAAGTTCGCGCCGACCGCGCTCGGTGCGCTGCCTGACGGCCGCTATTCCGCCGTGGTGTCGGCGACCCCGGCCGGTGCGTCGGCGTCGCAGCAACCCGGTGTCGTGGTCGAGCGGGTGAGCACGCGTCAGTCGGGCAAGTCGACGGCGAGTTCGGTGTTGCTCGGGGCGCCGCTGCCCGCCGCGCGTTGGGTGGCGCCGTCGGGAAGCGCCGCAGTCGGCGACGACTCGCTGCGCGTCTTCAACCCCGGTGCCGTGAGCGCGTCGTTGCGCATCACCTACCTCGGGCCCGCCGGCGCGGTGGCGGTGGAAGGTTACGAAGAAGTCGCGCTCGCACCGGGCGCGAGCGTCAGCATCGCGCTTGCTGCCGAAGTGTCGGCGACATCGTTGTCGGTCGAGTCGAGCGAGCCGATCGTGGTCGCGCGCCGCGTGTCGCGCGGTGCCAAGCAATCACTCGACTCCGCTGCGTCGCTCGTTGCCGTAGCGAGCGGTGTGGTGAGTGGCGCGGCGAATTGCGCGGCAGGGGAGCGCTGCTGACGATGGATGATGTGACGCTGCGTCTTGCCGTGGTGGCCGCGGTCGTCGTGGTGGCGGGTGTGGTGTCGCTGCGGCGGCGCAGTCGCCGTCAGCCGCCGACGCAACCGAGAGGGGAGGTGCCGGCGCAACTTGACCGTGCTGACTTTTCGGCGCCCACCGCGCCGTGGCTCGTCGTCGTGTTCACGTCGGCGACGTGTGACACCTGCGCCGATGTCTGGCGCAAGGCCCAGGTGCTCGCCAGTCGCGAGGTGGCGGTACGCGAAGTGGAATACGGCCGCGACCGCGCACTGCACGACCGCTATCGCATCGACGCGGTGCCCGCGCTCGTGATCGCCGACGCAGACGGCGTGGTGCGCTACGGGCGGCTCGGTCCGGTGAGCGCGACTGATTTGTGGGCGGCGATGGCGCGTTGTCGCGACCCGCAGATGCCCGAAGCGAGCTGCGAGGCGCCGAACTAGTCGGGTCGCGACTCGGGTGCGGTCTCGCCCGGCTTCTCGGGCGTGCGCTCCTTGATCGTCGGGGCGCCAAGACCTTCCTGGATGAGCCGGGCGACGGTTGCGCCGTCGATGGTCTCGTGCTCGAGCAGCGACTCAGCGACCAGGTCGAGGCCGCGGCGGTGCTTCAAGAGCGTCGTGCGGGCGCGCTCTTCTTGTTCGCGCAAGATGCGCGCGACTTCGTCGTCGATCTTCTTCGCGGTGTCGTCGCTGTATTCGCGACCCGAAGTCATCAGGTCTTCGCCGAGGAACACCTGCTGCTGTCCGGACCACGCCATCGGTCCGATGGAGTCACTCATGCCCCACTCGCGCACCATGCGCCGCGCGATCGACGTCGCCTGCTCGAGGTCGTTCGCGGCGCCGCTGTTGAGGCTGCCGAACACGATCGACTCGGCGACGCGGCCGCCCATCGCCTTGCAGATCATGTCGAGGAAGTATTCGCGCGAGTACGTGTGGCGCTCTTCGGGCAGGCTCCACGTGACGCCGAGTGCCATGCCGCGCGGAAGAATCGTCACCTTGTGCAGCGGGTCGCTGTTGGGCAGCACGGTGGAGAGCACCGCGTGGCCGCCTTCGTGGTAGGCGACGGCGCGCTTTTCTTCGGCGCTGAGCGCGAGGCTCTCGCGGCGTGCACCCATCACGACTCGGTCGCGGGCGTTCTCGAAATCGATGCGCTCAATTTGTGTTGAGCCGCGCCGCACCGCGATGAGCGCCGCTTCGTTCACGAGGTTCGCCAAGTCGGCGCCGCTCATACCGGGCGTGGCCTTCGACATCGTGTCGAGGTCGACGTCGGCGCCCATGCGCTTGCCGGCGGAGTGCACCTTCAAGATGGCGAGACGTTCTTCGGCTTCGGGCAGCGGCACAATGATCTGGCGGTCGAATCGACCCGGGCGCAGCAGTGCCGCGTCGAGGATGTCGGGGCGGTTGGTGGCGGCCATCACGACCACGCCTTCAGACGACTCGAAGCCGTCCATCTCCGACAGCATCTGGTTGAGCGTCTGTTCGCGCTCGTCATGCCCACCGCCGAGTCCGGCGCCGCGCTTGCGGCCGATCGAATCGATCTCGTCGATGAAGATGATGGCGCGCCCCATCTTGCGCGCCTGCTGGAAGAGATCGCGCACGCGCGATGCGCCGACGCCGACGAACATCTCCATGAAGTCAGAGCCGGTGACCGAGAGGAATCCGACGCCTGCTTCGCCGGCGACCGCGCGCGCAAAGAGCGTCTTGCCGGTGCCCGGAGGGCCGACGAGCAGCACGCCCTTGGGCACTCGCGCGCCGATTTCTTTGAATCGCTCGGGCATCTTCAAGAAGTCGACGACCTCGCGAATCTCTTGCTTCACGCCTTCGTAACCGGCGACGTCTTTGAACGTGGTCGACGGTTTGTCGGCTTGGTACGGCTTGGCGCGGCTGCGGCCAATCGACATGATGTTGCCGGCCTGGCCCATGGCGCGGCGCTGCATCCAGATGAAGAACGCCATGATCAAGAAGAACGGCAACAGAATCGGAATGAGGTTGGTGAAGAAGTTGCCCGTCGGCGTGGAGTAGTCGTAGTCGACGCCCTTATCTTTGAGCAGCTGCTCGTCGGCGTCGGAGAGCGAGATGGCGCCGGTGGTCACGAACTCGCGCCCGTCGGCGAGCGTGCCGGAGATCTGGTTGCTCAGGTTGTTGATGGTCACCTGGCGCACTTCGCCGCCTTCGACGAGGTCGAGGAACTCGGTGTAGGTCAGGCGCGTCTGTTCGGGCGTCGGCATGAGGCGCGGGCCGACGATGAGCAGCGCAGCGATCGCGATGAGCGCCCACACGATCCATCGTTGACGGTTGTTCGGTTCGCCGTCGCCCTGTCCGCGGAAGCGGTCGCGCGAAAACTTCGGGCGACGCGACGGGGGAGGTGGCGGCGGTGGGAGGTTCGCCATTCCGTCATGCTAAGCCCCGTCGTGCGCGCGAAATCCACCGCTGTACGCGGCGAAATCGGTACTTTGGTCACATGCGTCGCCACTGTTCTCGCGCCTGTTGCAGCGACCCGGCGACGATGACGCTCACCTATCAATACGCGACTGCGACGGTGTGGATCGACGACCTCGCCGACTCCGCCGACCCGCACGCGTACGACTTGTGCGAGCGACACGGACAGCGATTCGTCGCGCCGAGCGGATGGCGGTTGGAAGACCGCCGCAACCGCTTCCGCGTCGTGCTGCCCAGCCAACTCGCCGGCTGACGCCGTCGTGTCGCACCCAGGTTGGGATCCGCCCACCGGCGAACGACCGTATGGCGAGCGCGTGTACGCGCACGAAGTGCCGCACGCGGCGACACCGCGACCGCGCTACACGGTGTGGTGGTTGATCGGCGGTTGGATCGCCGCGTACTTCGTGGCGACCGTGCTGCAGGTCGCGCTGGTGACCGCGTTCGACATCTCGGAGTCGCCCGCGCTGCAGCCCGACTGGTTCCTCCTCGCTGGCGCGCTGTCGTTGTGGGTGCCGCAACTCGCGATGCTCTTCGTGTTCGCGCGCCGCGCCGGCACCGGGCGGTTCCGCGACGACTTCTCGCTGCGTTTCAGGCCCGTCGACTTGTGGGGCGTGCCGATCGGCGTGTTGTCGCAGGTGCTGCTCGTCGGGCTGGTGACGTGGCCGTTTCGCGAGTGGTTTCCCGACACGTTTGATCCGTCGAAAGTGGAGGAGCGCGCCCGCACGCTGTACGACTCGGCGAGCGGTGTGTGGCTTGTGGTGCTCGGAGTGATCGTGGTGCTCGGCGCGCCGCTGGTCGAAGAGCTCGTGTATCGCGGATTTCTGCAGTCGGGTCTGCAGAGCAAGTTCAACGACGGCGTCGCGCTCGTGGTCGTGGCCGCGTGGTTCGCCGGCGTGCACGGCCGCGTGGCCGAACTGCCCGGGCTCTTTGCTTTCGCGCTCGTGCTCGGGCTGTGTCTGGCGTTCACGAAGCGACTTGGCATGCCCATCGTCGCGCATTTAGCCTTCAACGCCACGGGCCTTGCGTTTCTCGCGCTCGCCTAAGAGCACTCGCCGATGACTGACCAGCCCGCCACCGAGACCACGCGTGACATGTCTCGCGGCACGACGCGCCGCGCCGTGACCCCGCGCGACCTCGTGTATTTCGAGCGGCGCACGCGGCTGCTCGTCGCCGCCGGCATCATCCTCTTCGCCACGCTGATGGTGTTCTTCACGCTGCAGCCGTCGCTCATCTTCCGCAACAACACGCCGACCGGCGGCGACATGGGCGCCCACGTCTACGGCCCGGCGTATCTGCGTGACCACCTGCTCACGTCGTTGCGACTCACCGGCTGGAGCAACGACTGGTACGCCGGTCTGCCGATCTACCGCTTCTACATGGTGGTGCCGGCAATCTTCATCCTCATTCTCGACATCGTGCTGCCGTATGGCATCGCGCTGAAGCTCGTGGCGGTGGCGGGCCTCCTCGCCCTGCCCGTGTGCACGTGGCTCTTTGCGCGCCTGGCGCGACTCGCCTTCCCGCTGCCGGAGTTGTTCGTGGTGGCCAGCACGGTGTTTCTCTTCGACGAGAGCTTCACGATTTACGGCGGCAACATCGCCTCGACGATGGCGGGGGAGTTCTCGTTCTCCATCGCGCTCGCGTTCTGCGTGCTCGGCTTCGGCGTGTTCATCCGCTCGCTCGAGACCGGCCGCATGCGGGTGGCGGCTACCGTGCTGCTTGCGCTCGCCGCGTTGTCGCACGGCATCGTGCTGCTCTTTGCCTTCCTCGGTTACGTGTTGATTCTCGCGATGCACCGCGAGCCCGCGAAGTGGAAGCACGGTCTGTGGGTGATCGGCACCGCGATCTTGCTGTCGGCGTTCTGGGTGGTGCCGTTCGTGCTCAACCACGCCTACATGACCGACATGAAATACGAGCCGATGCCCACCGGCTACGCCGAGACGTTCGTCGACATGTTCTTCCCGCTGCACATCGTGTTCGACGTGATCATCACCGGTTTCGCCCTAGTCGGGTTCGCCGCGGCGTTGTGGCGGCGCAGCACGGTGGCGGCGTGGCTCGGCATCTACGCGGTGATCCTCGCCATCGGCGTGTTCGTGGCACGCGAGAGCCTGCCGATCATCGGGCTCTTGTGGAACCCGCGCATCCTGCCGTTTTTGTACCTCGTGCGGTACATGCTGATGATGGTCGGCATCTACGAAGTGTTCGTGGCCGTCGCCCGGTTCGTGAGCCTCGAGCGCGCCGCGGCACGCGTCGCCAAGACCGGCGAAGAGCAGATGCTCGGCGACTCGCCGCGCGGGCGCCAGAGCTTCAACGTGGCCGCCGCACTCGTCGTGTCGGTCGTGTGCGTGAGCATCATCGGCTTCCGATTCCAAGAACTCCCGTTCGCGTCGGTGCGCACCGCGGCCGACGGCAGCGAGCGCTACGGCATCGGGCCGTTCAGCGTGCCGCGCTCGAACGACGGCTTCGTCGACGGTTGGGCGCGCTGGAATTTCACCGGCTACGAAGGCAAGAACGCCTACGGCGAATATCGCGCGCTCGTCGAGACGATGGACCAGATCGGCAAAGACCCGCGCCACGGTTGCGGTCGCGCACTGTGGGAGAACAACGGCGAGACCAACAAGTACGGCACGACGATGGGTCTCATGCTCCTGCCGCACTGGACTGACGGTTGCATCGGCAGCATGGAGGGTCTCTTCTTCGAGGCGTCGGGCACCACGCCGTACCACTTCATCGCCGCCGCCGCGATGTCGAAGCAGAGCAGCAACCCGGTGCGCGAACTGCGCTACGACGACAACAAGGCCGCGCTCGGTGTGCGCTATCTGCAGGAGCTCGGCGTGCGCTACTACATGGGTTTCACTCCAGAGGCGGTTCGCGAGGCCTCCGCCCAGCCCGACCTCACGGAGATCGCGCGATCAGGCCCGTGGGTGATCTACCAAGTGGCCGACAGCGATCTCGTGGTGCCGCTCGTCGTGCAGCCGGTCGTCGTGTCAGGGCGTGTCGACGACGAGTCGCAGATGTCGCATCCTGACGACGCGAAAGAGCGCTGGCTCGAGATCGGCACGAGCTGGTTCCAGAATCCCAATGACTGGCCCGCGATTCCGGCCGCCGACGGGCCCGACGAGTGGCAGCGCGTGAAGGTGGGCGTCGACTTCGAGCGTCGCATCGGCGAACCCGACGACCGCTCGCGCCGCGTCGACATCGTGGTGCCGCGCGAGAATTTCACGCCGGTGGCGATGCAGCCCGCGGTGGTGAGCGACGTGGTGCAGGGTCGCAGCAGCGTGTCGTTCCGCGTCGACAAGCCGGGTACGCCGATCCTCGTGCGCACGAGTTATTTCCCGAACTGGAGCGCGAGCGGTGCGCAGGGTCCGTATCGAGTCGCCCCGAACATGATGGTCGTCGTGCCGACGCAAAACGAAGTGACGCTGTCGTTCGGCTGGTCGTTCCTCGACGCGTTCGCCTACGTGCTCACGATTGTTGGCGTCGTGATCGTCGTGCGCCACAAGCGTGCGCAGCGTCGCGTCACCACCGACAAGTAGCCTCACCGCGATGCCGAATCTCGACGCGGTCGTGAAGGCCTACGACGTGCGCGGCACCGTGCCCGACCAATTCGACGAGTCGCTCGCCCGCGCGTTTGGCGTCGCGTTCGCGCAATACAACGCCGCGAAGTCGGTGGTGGTCGCCCACGACATGCGTCCGTCGGGGCCCGGCCTCGTCGCGGCATTCGAAGAGGGCGTCACATCGACCGGCGCGTCGGTGGTGAACCTCGGGTTGGCGAGCACCGACCTTCTGTATTTCGCCAGCGGCAGCATGAACATGCCCGGCGCGATGTTCACCGCGTCGCACAATCCGGCGCAGTACAACGGCATCAAGATGTGCGCCGCCGGCGCGAAATCGATCGGCATCGACAGCGGGCTGCGCGAGGTGCGCGAGTTGGCGCGCGCCGCGCTCGGCGCACCCGTGCAGGGTGACCCGAGCAAGGTCACCAAGCGCAACATGCTCGCCGATTTTTCTGCGCACGTGCTGTCGTTCGTCGACCAGTCGCTGCTGCGGCCGCTGCGCATCGTGGCCGACACCGCCAACGGCATGGGCGGTCTCGTCGTGCCGGCGGTATTCGACCGACTGCCGATGTTCGACGTCGAGATCATGTACGGCGAACTCGACGGCACGTTCCCGAATCATCCGGCCGATCCGATTCAGCCGGCCAACCAGCGCGACCTGCAGGCGCGCGTGGTGGCGGGCAAGTTCGACGTGGGGCTCGCGTTCGACGGCGACGCCGACCGCGTGTTCTTGGTCGACGAACTCGGGCGCACCGTGTCGGGCAGCACGACCACGGCGATCTTGGCCAAGGTGTTCCTGCGCCGTTCGCCGGGCGCGATGATTCTCTACAACCTCATCTCGTCGCGTGCCGTGCGCGAGGTGATCGAAGAGAGCGGCGGCAAGAGCATGCGCACCAAGAACGGCCACAGTTACATGAAGGGCGTGATGGCCGAAACCGGCGCGGTGTTCGCCGGCGAGCACAGCGGCCACTATTACTTCGCCGACAACTACCGTGCCGACAGCGGACTCATCGCAGCGCTCATCGTGCTTGAAGAAATGTGCCGCACCGGCCTGCCGCTGTCGAAGTTGCGCGAGCCGGTGGAGAGGTACGCATCGAGCGGCGAGATCAACACGCAGGTGAAGGACATCGACGCGGTGATCGCGCGCGTCGCCGAGAAGTACGCCGCGTATCCGCAAGATCGTCTTGACGGTCTGACGGTCGACTGCGGTGACTGGTGGTTCAACGTGCGCGCCTCGAACACTGAGCCACTGTTGCGATTAAATCTTGAGGCCGCCACGCGCGACGAGTGCGACACGCAGGTGGCCGCGCTGCTCGCGCTCATCACCGCCTAGCGTGTTGGTCGTGGCAACGCTCGACGCCCGACTGCTTTCGATTTTGGCCTGTCCGCAAGACAAAGGTCCGCTGTATTTCGTCGCCGACGAAGACGCGCTCTACAACCCGCGCCTGAAGCGCCGCTACGACGTGCGCGACGGCATCCCCGTGATGCTCATCGACGAGGCCACCACCGTGAGCGACGCTGAGCACGCGCGCATCATGGACAAGGTCGCAGCACAGCACATCGCACCAACGTTCACGGCATAGCGCCGGCAGGCTCAGCCGAACGAGTAGCCTGACGCTCGTCGGCTGACCCGATCCGGAGCCAGCAGGCCCCAGCCCGACACGGCCATCGCGGCCGTTTGCGTTACCAATTCATTCGTAGTTCCAACACGAAACGGGGTCAGCCATGTCGTCATCTACCTTCGCCCAGCGCAAGGACTATCGCGTCGCAGATTTGTCGATGGCGCCGTTCGGGCGCAAAGAAATCCACCTCGCCGAGCACGAGATGCCCGGTCTGCGCGCATTGCGCAAGGAATACGGCGCGCTCAAACCGCTGAAGGGCGCGCGCATCAGCGGTTCGCTGCACATGACCGTGCAGACCGCGGTGCTCATCGAGACGCTCGTCGAACTCGGCGCGCAGGTGCGCTGGGCGAGCTGCAACATTTTCTCCACGCAAGACCACGCGGCTGCGGCGGTCGCGGTGGGCCCGAACGGCACGGTCGAAGAACCCAACGGCATCCCGGTGTTCGCGTGGAAAGGCGAGACGCTCGAGGAGTACTGGTGGGCGACCGAGCAGATGATGACTTGGCCCGACGGTGACGGCCCGAACATGATCCTCGACGACGGCGGCGACGCGACGCTGCTCTTGCACAAAGGTGTGGAGTACGAGAAGTCGGGCAAGGTGCCCGACCCGACCACCGCGTCGAATCCCGAACTTGCGATCGTGCTCGGTCTCTTGCAGCGCAGCCTGAAGAGCGACCCGACGAAGTGGACGCGCATGGCCAAGGGCATTCGCGGCGTGACCGAAGAGACGACCACGGGCGTGAAGCGCCTCTACAAGATGGCGGAGCGCAAGGAGTTGTTGTTCCCCGCGATCAACGTGAACGACAGCGTGACGAAGAGCAAGTTCGACAACCTCTACGGCTGCCGCCACTCGCTCATCGACGCGATCAACCGCGCCACCGACGTGATGATCGCCGGCAAGGTCGCGGTCGTCTGCGGATACGGCGACGTCGGCAAAGGTTGCGCGCAGAGCTTGCGCGGCCAGGGTGCGCGTGTGATCGTCACCGAGATCGACCCGATCAACGCGCTGCAAGCGACGATGGAGGGCTACCAGGTCGACGTTCTCGACGACGTGGTCGGCACGGCCGACATCTTCGTCACCGCGACCGGCAACGAGATGATCGTGACCGTCGATCACATGGCGCGCATGAAGCACAACGCGATCGTGTGCAACATCGGACACTTCGACAACGAGATCGACATGGCGGGCCTCGCGCGCAGCGGCGCCAAGCGCGACGAACTCAAACCCGGCACCGACCTCTGGACGTTCCCCGACGGCCACGCGGTGATCGTGCTCGCCGAAGGGCGTCTCGTGAATCTCGGTTGCGCAACGGGGCATCCGAGTTTCGTGATGAGCTGCTCGTTCTCCAACCAGGTGATCGCGCAGATCGAGTTGTTCAACAACGTGGCCAAGTATCCGATCGGTGTCTACGTGCTGCCCAAGCACCTCGACGAAAAAGTCGCTTCACTGCACCTCGGTGCGCTCGGCGCCAAACTCACGCGACTCACCGACGGCCAAGCCGAATACTTGGACCTCGACCCCAAGGGGCCGTTCAAGCCCGAGCACTACCGGTACTAGTCGCGCGACTTCATCGCCAGTCGCGGCAGGAGCACCTGCACGAGCGGCCCGATGCCGAGCGCGAACACCACGGTGCCGACGCCGACCTGGCCGCCGAGAAACCATCCGACGACGAGCACGGTGACCTCGATGGCCGTGCGCGCCACCCGCAGCGGCACGCCGCGCGCCGCGAGACCGGTCATGAGTCCGTCGCGCGGCCCGGGCCCGAGGCCGCTGCCGATGTACAACCCCGAACCGAGCGCCACCACCACGACGCCGCTCAGCATCATCGGCACCTGAGCGAGCAGCGACTCGGGTTGCGGCAGCAGCGCGATTGCGACGTTGGCCACCAAGCCGATCTCGATGGCGTTCAGCACCGTGCCGATGCCCGGCATCTGTCGAAGCGGAATCCACAACAACATGAGCGCCGCACCCGTCGCGATGATCACCGTGCCGATGCTGCGGTCGACGCGGCCCGCGACGCCCTGGTGGAACACGTCCCACGGCGGCACGCCGATTCGCGCGTCGATGATGAGGGAAATTCCGACGCCGAACAACGCGAGTCCGAGCACACACCGAGTGATGCGTTCGGGGAGTCGGTCGGTGGCCATCGGCGGTACGGCCGACGAACCGCTCACTGGCACCGCGCCACCGTACCCGAGGCGGCAACTCGCGTTGCGGCATGTCGACGCGGCATGCGCAGCCCCGGAGCTCAACTCGCATCGCGGCAGCCGCCACGGATTCGTCTTCGTGTCGCTCGGGGAGTATCGCGGCGAGCTTCGTCGCGCGGTGCACCACATGAAGTTCCGCAATCGTCGGTTCGTCGCCGCGCGATTCGGTCGTCATCTCGCGCGCGCCGTGCGGCAGCAGTCGGGCGGGTGGCGGCCCGACGTGGTGTCGTGGGCGCCGACCACCGCGCGACGCATTCGCGACCGCGGACACGACCAGTCGGCGATCATCGCCGCATCGCTGGCGCGTGAGTTGCGCGTGCGGCGCGTGCGCACGTTGCGGCGCTCCGACGACAACACGCAGACCGGCGCGTCGCGCGAGTCGCGAATGCGCGGCCCGCGGTTCGTCGTGCGAGTGCGCAGCGTGCGAGGGCGGCGCATCTTGCTCGTCGACGACGTGATGACGACGGGCACCACGCTCGCGCGCGCACGCACCGCACTGCTCGAGGCCGGCGCGCGCGAAGTGCGCTGCGCGGTGGTCGCGCACGTGCGAGCCACGGGCAGAGCACAGGTCGTGCACGGGTAGGCTGGCTTCTCTGATGGGCGTGCTCGACCGCATCCTGCGCGCCGGCGAAGGCAAGAAAGTCAAGGCGCTGGCCGGCATCGTGCCTGAAGTCAACGCCCTCGGCCCGACCATCGCCGCCCTCTCCGACGACGCCCTGCGCGGCAAGACCGCCGAGTTCCGCTCGCGCCTCGAGCGCGGCGAAGAAGTCGACGATTTGCTCGTCGAAGCGTTCGCAGTGGTGCGCGAGGCATCCACCCGTGTGATCGGCCAGCGCCACTACGACGTGCAGTTGATGGGCGGCGCCGCCCTGCACGCCGGATGGGTGGCCGAGATGCGCACCGGCGAAGGCAAGACGCTCGTCTCCACGCTGCCCGTCTATCTCAACGCGCTGTCGGGCAAGGGCGTGCACCTCGTGACGGTCAACGACTATCTCGCGCGCCGCGACGCGGTGTGGATGGGGCAGATTCACCGCTGGCTCGGGTTGAGCGTCGGCCTCGTTGTGCCCGGAGTTCGCACGTCGCCGGCCGAGAAGCGCGTCGACTACGGCTGCGATATCACCTACGGCACCAACAACGAGTTTGGTTTCGACTACTTGCGTGACAACATGGCGGGCACCGTCGCCGACAAGGTGCAGCGCGGTCATCACTACGCGATCGTCGACGAGGTCGACTCGATCCTCATCGACGAGGCGCGCACGCCGCTCATCATCTCTGGCCGCGTCGCCGACGCCGCGACGCTCTACTACAAGTTCGCCTCCATCGTGCGCACGTTGGTGCGCGGCGTCGACTTCGACGTCGAAGAAGACAAGCGCATCGTCGTGCCCACCGAGTCGGGCATCAACAAGGTGGAGCAGCAACTCGGCATCGAGAACCTCTACGACGAAGTGCAGCGCAACCTTGTGCACCAACTGCAGGTCGCGCTGAAGGCGGCGGTGCTCTACCACCGCGACAAGGACTACATCGTGCAAGAGGGCGAGGTGAAGATCGTCGACGAGTTCACCGGCCGCATCCTCGAAGGCCGCCGCTGGAGCGAAGGCATCCACCAGGCGGTCGAGGCCAAAGAGGGCGTGAAGATCAAAGAAGAGAACCAGACGCTCGCCACCATCACGCTGCAGAACTACTTCCGCATGTATTCGAAGTTGGCGGGCATGACCGGCACCGCGCAGACCGAGGCCGCGGAGTTGATGAACACCTACGGGTTGAACGTGGTGCCGATCCCCACCAACCGGCCGATGGTGCGCGAAGACGAGAGCGACCTCATCTACAAAGGCGAAGATGCGAAGTTCAAGTCGGTGGTCGACGACATCGTCGCGCGCCACGAGAAGGGCCAGCCGGTGCTCGTCGGCACGGTGAGCGTCGAGAAGAGCGAAGTGTTGTCGCGCAAGTTGCAGCAGCGCGGCATCAAGCACGAGGTGTTGAACGCCAAGCAGCACACCAAAGAAGCCGCGATCGTCGCGCAGGCGGGGCGTATCGGCGCGGTCACGGTGGCGACCAACATGGCCGGTCGCGGCGTCGACATCTTGCTCGGCGGCAACCCCGAGGGCATGGCCCGCAATCAGGTGCTGAAAGAAGGCCACCATCCCGACACATTGCTCGACGAGTTCGCACTGCCGGTCGCGCTCGAAGAGATGCCCATCGACTACATCACCGCGCGGCAGAAGGCCCACGAACGCCTCGCCGAGTTGGTGCGCGAATATTCGCAGGCGTGCGCCGAAGAAGGCGTGCGCGTGCGCGCGCTGGGCGGTCTGCACGTGCTGGGCACCGAGCGCCACGAGAGCCGTCGCATCGACAACCAGTTGCGCGGTCGCGCCGGTCGCCAGGGCGACACCGGCTCGAGTCGTTTTTATCTCAGCCTCGACGACGAGTTGATGCGGCTCTTTGCGACGGGCGCCCTGTCGTGGGTGATGGGTCGCGCGTTGCCCGACGACGAGGCGATCGAAGCCAAGATGGTCACCAAAGCCATCGAGCGCGCGCAGAACACGGTGGAGCAGCGCAACGCCGAGATCCGCAAGAACGTGCTCAAGTACGACGAGGTGATGAACGAGCAGCGCAAGATCATCTACCAGCGCCGCGACCAGATCCTCGCCGGCAGCGACCTGCGCGCTGCAGCGATGGAATACCTCGCCGAGGCAGTCGACTCGCTGATCGAGACGCACTGCGTTTCCGAAGCCGACGACGAGTGGGACGTGAGCGGCCTCGTCACCGAACTCGGTTCGTTCTGGCCGCATCAGGTCACCGTCGCACAGCTCGCCGCGTGCGCGACCACCGACGAGATGTACGACGTGGTGATGGCCGACGCGTCGGCGTACTACGAGCGGCGCGAAGCCGAACTCGGCGCGCCGACCATGCGCGAAATCGAGCGCCAAGTCATGCTGCGCATCATCGACCAGCGCTGGCGCGAGCACCTCGAAGAGATGGACTACCTACAAGAAGGCATCAACCTGCGCGCGATGGGCCAGAAAGATCCGCTCACCGAGTGGCAGCGCGAAGGTTTCGAGATGTTCGGTGCGTTGATGAAGGGCATCGCGCAAGACTTCGTGAAGTACGTGATGCACGTGCAGGTCATTCGCAACGACCAGTCCGCGCAAGCGTCGCGCGCGCTGCAAAACGTGCAGACGAGCGATGCCGCCACCGAGCGCGCCGCCGCACCCGCTCGAGTCGCGACCGGTTCGGGCGCTGCCGCCACGCAGGGCGCAGCCAAGCAGGGCACCGTCGTCAAGTCGGCGTCGGATTGGTCGACGACTCCGCGCAACGCCCCGTGCCCGTGCGGCTCGGGCAAGAAATACAAGATGTGCCACGGCAAGGCGTCATAGTCCGTCGCCGGGCCGAATCGTCATGCGAGATTTCAGCACCGACATCGCCGAGGTGCTCCGACGCATCGGCGAAGCCGAGAAGTACCTGAAGGTCGCCGAGCTGCGCGAACGGCTCGCGTCGCTCGAGCAAGAGGTCGCACGCCCCGACTTGTGGAACGACCAAGAGCATGCCAAGCGCGTGAACAGCGAGTACGCGAGCGTGAAAGGTGACCTCGACGAGTTCGACGGCATCGTTCGCACGCTCGACGACGTGCGCGTGCTGCACGACATGGCACGCGAGGTCGACGACGCGTCGCAAGAAAACGACATCGAGGCCGGTCTCGTCTCCGCGCGCGCCGCGCTCGACGAGGTGGAATTGCGCAGCCTCTTCACCGGCGAGCACGACGAAGCCGACGCCATCGTGCAGATCAACGCCAAAGACGGCGGCGTCGACGCGCAGGACTGGAGCGCGATGCTCTTGCGCATGTTCACCCGCTGGGCTGAGCGGCGCAACTTCGCCGTCGAAATGGGCGACGTCTCCGACGGCACCGAGGCCGGCATCCTCTCGGCCGACTTCACCGTGCGCGGACGATTCGCCTACGGACTGCTCACGAGCGAGCGCGGCACGCACCGCCTCGTGCGCATCAGCCCGTTCGACAACCAGGGCCGGCGCCAGACGAGTTTCGCCACGGTGCAGGTGTGGCCGGTGCTCGACGACGTGCAGGTCGAGATCAACGACGCCGACATCGACATGGAGGTGTATCGCGCGTCGGGCGCGGGCGGCCAGCACGTGAACAAGACGTCGTCGGCCGTGCGACTCATCCACCGACCGACTGGTCTCGTGTCGGCGTCGCAGCAAGAGCGCAGTCAGTTGCAGAACCGCGAGAACGCGTTGAAGAAGTTGAAGACGATGGTCGCTGCGCGCGCCGAAGAAGAGCGCGAGGCCGAGCTCGCGCGCATCGCCGGCAAGCAGGCGCTGGCGGGCTGGGGCACGCAGATTCGCTCGTACGTGTTGCAGCCGTATCAAATGGTGAAGGACCTGCGCACCGAAGTGCAGTCGGGTAACGTCACCGCGGTGCTCGACGGCGACCTCGACGAGTTCATGGAGGGCTACCTGCGCTGGCGGCGCACGCAGGCGGGCAACTAGATGATTTCACTCGACGACGTGACGAAGGTGTATGGCACCGACACCGTGGCGGTCGACGGCGTGTCGTTCGATGTCGGCAAGGGCGACTTCGTGTTTCTCGTCGGGCCGTCGGGCTCGGGCAAGTCGACCTTGCTGCGGCTGATGAGCCGCGAGGAAGTCGCGACGCAAGGCGACGTGTGGGTGGCGGGGCGCAACGTGTCGGAGATGTCGTTGTCGCGCGTGCCGTATCTGCGGCGGTCGCTCGGCAACATCTTCCAGGACTACAAGCTGCTGCTCAACAAGACCGTGTTCGAGAACGTCGCGTTCGCCCTCGAAGTGATCGGCAAGCCGCGACACATGATTCGCGAGCAGGTGCCGTTCGTGCTCGAGCTGGTCGGCCTGGCTGGCAAAGAAGAGCGGTTCCCCAACCAGTTGTCGGGCGGCGAGCAACAGCGCGTGTCGATTGCGCGTGCCTTCGTCAATCGTCCGCTCATCATGCTCGCCGACGAGCCGACCGGCAACCTCGACCCCGCCACGAGCGAGGGCATCATGGCGTTGCTGCAGGCGATCAACGAGACGGGCACCACCGTCGTGATGGCCACGCACGACCACCGCGTCGTGAACGCGATGCGCCGGCGAGTCATCCAGCTCGACCGCGGCGTCGTGGTGCGCGACCAAGAGCGCGGAGTGTACGAATAATGCTCGCCCGCATCGAGTACGCGCTGCGCGAGACGTGGGCGAGTTTCCGGCGCAACCTCACGCTCACGCTCGCCGCCGTGCTCACCTCGGCCATCGCGCTGTTGCTGGTCGGCGCCACGTTCCTCATCCAGCGGGCGTTCGAGAACCTGCTCGTGCAGTGGCGCGGCGACGTGGCGATGATCGTGTTCGTGCGAAGTGACGCGTCGCCCGAGCAGGTCGCACTCATCGACTCCACCTTGCGTGCCGCGCCGAGCGTGATCGACGTCGACAAACTGCGCTATCTCGACAAGGCCGAGAGCTACGCCGAAGCACAGCGCATCTTCGCCGGCGACGCCGTGACGCTCAGCCTGCTGACGCCCGAGACGATTCCCACGCAGTTCAAGGTGGTGCCGCTCACGCAAGACACCAATCTCGTGCGCAGCCTCGCCGACCAATATCGCACGCTGCCGGGAGTGGAAGCAGTGGCGCTCGCCGAAGACGAGTTCGAGGTGATCTCCACGTTGTCGGGTTTCGTGCGCACCGTGACGCTCATCATGTCGCTCGTGCTGCTCGTCGTCGCCATCGGCCTCATCTGGAACACCATCCGCACCGCGATGTTCGCCCGCCGCCGCGAAATCGAAGTGATGAAACTCGTCGGTGCGACCAACTGGTTCATCCGCGTGCCGTTCATGCTCGAAGGCTTGCTGCAGGGTCTCATCGGCGGCGTGGTGTCGTGCGCCGGTGTGTGGGCGTTGAACAGCGCGTGGACGAGCGGCGTCGCCACCTTCAAACCCGGCACGGGCATCTCGAGCCTCGTGGTGCCCGGCGGCTATCTCTCGGGTGTGATGGTCATCTTGCTCGCGCTTGGCGCAGTGGTCGGAGCCATCGGCTCGGCGATCGCCGCCTCGCGATTCCTCGACGTGTAACCGCGCGGCTCGCGGCTGGCAGACTTTCGCCATGGCCGACTACACCCAGATTCGCTACGAGGTTCGCGACGCCGTCGCGACCATCACGCTCTCGCGCGCCGAGAAGATGAACGCCTTCACCGGCGTGATGATGCACGAGCTCATCGCCGCCTTCGACGCAGTCGATGCCGACGACGCGGTGCGCGCCGTGATCGTGACGGGGGATGGCAAGGCGTTCTGCGCGGGTGCCGACCTCTCGGGCGGTGCCGCGACCTTCGACGACAGCGCCGCCAAGTCGTCGGCCGTGCGCCGCGACGGCGGCGGCCAGGTGACGCTCCGCATCTTCAACTGCCAGAAGCCGGTGATTGCGGCGATCAACGGTGCGGCCGTCGGCATCGGCGCAACGATGACGCTGCCGATGGACGTGCGGCTTGCATCCACCGCCGCGCGCATCGGCTTCGTGTTCGCGCGCCGCGGCATCGTGCCCGAAGCCGCGTCGTCGTGGTTCTTGCCGCGTCTCGTCGGCATCTCGCGCGCCGCCGAGTGGGTCTACACCGGGCGAGTCATGGCCGCGCAAGAAGCCCTCGACGGTGGGCTCGTTCGCTCGCTGCACGCGCCCGACGAACTGCTGCCCGCCGCGCACGCGCTCGCCCGCGAGATCGCCGACAACACCTCGGGCGTGTCGGTCGCGTTGTCTCGCCAGATGCTCTGGCGCATGCTCGGGGCCGCGCACCCGATGGAGGCGCACCGCGTCGACTCGCGTGCCATTCAGCTGCGCGGCCGCAGTGCCGACGCGCACGAAGGAGTGATGAGTTTCTTGGAGAAGCGGCCCGCTGCGTTCAGCGACTCGGTGTCGCGCGACGTGCCGGATGTGTTCCCTGAGTGGGAAGAGCCGACTTTTTCGTGAGCGACGCGCCGACCAGCAGTGTCTTCTCGCGCGTCGGCAGTGAGTTCTTCGACCGGCTCGCCGAAGCGTTCTATGCGAGCGTGCGCACCGACCCTGTGCTGCTCGCTCTGTATCCGCACCCCGACGACCTCGCCGGCGCAGCACGACGACTCTCGATGTTTCTCGCGCAGTATTGGGGCGGGCCGACGACGTATTCAGACGAGCGCGGCCACCCGCGCTTGCGCATGCGCCACGCGGCGTATCCGATCGACGACGCGATGCGCGACCGCTGGCTCGCGCACATGAATTCAGCGCTCGACGTGTGCGCGACTCCGCCGGATGTGGCGGAAGAGATGCGCGAATACTTCGTGCGTGCTGCGGATCACTTGCGCAACGTGTAGCACGCGATCGCGCTCGCCGCGGCGACGTTGAGCGAGTCGACCCCGTCGCCCATCTCGATGCGCACGCGGTACGAGCACACCGACATCACGTCGGCATCCAGACCGTCGCGCTCCGAACCGAGCAACAGGAGGCGTCGCGGCGCGTCGATGCGCACGGTCGACAGCGGCTCGGCGTCGGCCGACGGTGTCAGCGCGATGGTCGCGACTCCGGCCGCCTTCAGTGAGGCGACGAACGACGCCACGTCGGGCACACGCGCATACGGCACGTGGAAAGCGTTGCCCATCGACACGCGCAGCGCGCGGCGCGCGAGCGGGTCGCCGCTGTTCGAGTCGAGAAACATGGCGTCCCATCCGAGTGCTGCGGCGTTGCGGGTGATCGAGCCGATGTTCACCGGGTTGTCGACGTGGTCGACCAAGACGCCGCAGGTGAATCGCGCAGCGAGCTGCGACAAATTGCTCGGCTCCGGACGCTTGAAGAGGCTGATCACGTCGAGCGGCACGCCGAGCCCCGTGATGTTGCGGCGCAATTCCTCGCTGGCGAGATACGAGTAGCGCGCGTAGTCGGGCGCGAATGTCGCGAGTCGTGCTTCGCCCTTCTCGCTGCACAACACGGCGACCGGCACGCAGCCCGCCTCGATCGCGCGCTGTGTAACGAGATCACCCTCGGCGATGAAGAGCGGCCCGCCCTCGCGCTGCTGTTGCGGGCCGACGAGCCGTCGCTCGCGCCAGCGGAACGGGTCGAGCCGCGGGTCGTCGGGGCGGGTGATGGCTAGAAGTGCCAGGGGAAGCTCGACCAGTCCGGGTCGCGCTTTTCCAAGAACGCGTCGCGACCCTCTTGCGCTTCGTCGGTCATGTACGCGAGCCGCGTCGCTTCTCCGGCGAACAACTGCTGGCCGACGAGTCCGTCGTCGATGAGGTTGAAGGCGAACTTCAGCATGCGCTGCGCGGTCGGGCTCTTTTCGTTGATCATCTTCGCCCACTGCAAGGCGACGGTCTCCAGCTTCGCGTGCTCGACCACGGCGTTCACCATGCCCATGCGGTGTGCTTCTTCGGCGGAGTACTCGCGACCGAGAAAGAAAATCTCGCGCGCGAACTTCTGGCCGACTTGTCGCGCGAGATACGCCGAGCCGTAGCCGCCGTCGAAACTTGCGACGTCGGCGTCGGTCTGCTTGAACTTCGCGTGCTCTCGGCTGGCAATCGTGAGGTCGCACACCACGTGCAGGCTGTGCCCGCCGCCCACCGCCCAGCCAGGCACCACGCAGATGACGACTTTCGGCATGAAGCGGATGAGCCGCTGCACTTCGAGGATGTGCAGACGTCCGGTGCGCGCTGCGTCGATCGTGCTCGCGTCGGTGCCCTCGGCGTATTTGTATCCGTCTTTGCCGCGGATGCGCTGGTCGCCGCCGCTGCAAAACGCCCAACCGCCGTCGCGCGGCGACGGCCCGTTGCCGGTGAGCAGCACGCAACCCACGTCGGGGGATTGTCGCGCGTGGTCGAGCGCGGCGAAAAGTTCGTCGACCGTCTGCGGGCGGAACGCGTTGCGCACCTCGGGACGGTTGAAGGCGATGCGCACGGTTCCCGAGCGATGCG
>VFQS010001173.1_pt1 | contig 24931 bp, 20 predicted proteins | sample 3512361 | NCBI WGS metagenome assembly VFQS01 (sample SAMN10412375, study PRJNA504923) | tailings metagenome | isolation source: Relicate 1 Philex TSF3 active mining | place: Philippines
TGACCCGGTTTGATTACCGGCCGGTCAGCGACGTGATGTGGGTCCTGCCGTAGTCATAGTTAACCGGCGCCAGTCCTGCACCTTGCAGGACTGGCTCCGGCCTATTTTCTCGCCGGATACGCGAATCGGGGATTAGTGATCGTGCTAAAGTCTCTCCTCCCGGCTCCGGTTTCGGCGGCGCTCGATGCCTGCCGGCCGCACATTGCTGCGGCCGCTTTCTTCAGCGCCCTGATAAATATCCTCTATTTGGCTCCGACGATCTACATGATGCAGGTCTATGACCGCGTTGTGCCGACGGGCGGGGTTATCACGCTGGTGTGGATCACGGCCGTCCTGGCCCTTGCGATCGGCACGCTCACGGCGCTTGAGGCGACGCGCTCACGTATCCTGATGCGTGTGTCGCTTCGGCTCAACCGTCTCCTGTCCGGGGATATCCTGGACCGCCTGATGTCCCGGGCGAAGGTCAAGCAGGGTGATCCCTCGACGACCCAGGCCATTCGCGAGTTCGACACCATCCGGCAGACGATCTCGGGCCAGGCGGCCAGCGCCGTGTTCGACGTGCCCTGGACGCCGCTCTACATCCTCGTCGCCTTCATGATTCACCCGATCCTGGGCCTGGTGATCATCGCAGCCGGGGCCCTCCTGGTCACGCTGGCGGTGGTTAACGAGAAGCATACGGCCGGGAAGTCCGCCCGGGCGCACCGCGCCACGACGCTCGCCTACAACGCGCACCAGTCAACCGTGGCGGAGGCCGAGGCCATCCGCGCGCTCGGCATGCGCCGCGCCATGGTCTCCAAACAGATCGTGCAGCGGGCCGAAGGTCTCGAAGCCACGAACGACGTGCAGGTCCTTGGCGTGCGCTACAACACGCTGGTCAAGTTCATCCGCATGTTCACGCAGTCTCTGGCGCTCGGCGTCGGCGCATGGCTTGCCGTGATGGGCCAGATCTCCGTGGGTTCGATCATCGCTGCATCCGTGCTGCTGAGCCGCGGTCTCCAGCCGGTGGAACAGCTGGTTGGCAGCTGGCCCGCGATCATGCAGGCGCGCAACGCGCTCGGCACGATCCGCAAGCTTTATGAGTCGACGACCAGCCCCGATGCGGAGCGGACATCGCTCCCCAACCCGAAAGGCCATCTCGAGGTTGAGCGGATCATCCTCAAGGCGCCGGCGGGCGGCGACCTGATCCTGCGCAACGTGTCATTCGCGCTGAAGCCCGGCGAGGTGCTCGGCGTCATCGGGCCGTCGGGTTCGGGCAAATCCACGCTGGCGCGCATTGCCGCCGGGGCGGTCGCGCCGGACGCCGGTGAAGTGCGCGTCGATGGCGCGAGCATCGCCGACTGGGATGCTGAGGCCCTGGCCCAGCATGTTGGCTATCTGCCCCAGAACATGGCCCTCCTGCCGGGCACGATCAGCGAGAACATCTCCCGCTTCCGCAGCGCGATCGCGACGGACAAGGCGGAGATCGACCGGGAGGTCATTGCGGCCGCCAAGCTTGCCGGCGCGCACGACATGATCCTGCAGCTGCCCAATGGCTATGATACGGTAATCAAGACCAACGGGTTCGAGCTGTCGGCAGGGCAGGCCCAGCGCGTGGCGCTGGCGCGGGCGCTGTTCGGCAACCCGCAGGTCTTCATCCTCGACGAGCCGAACTCGGCGCTCGACCAGGATGGCGAGGAGGCGCTCGATCGCGCCGTCAAGACAATGGTGGCGCGCGGGGCGGCCGTCATGATCGTCGCGCACCGCACCGCCATCCTCAACAATGCCGACAAGCTCCTGGTCCTGAACGAGGGCACGGTCGCCCAGTACGGGTCCCGCCAGGAGGTGGTCGAAGAGCTTCGCAAGCGCGCCGCCAGCCGGGCCAATGTTGTGCCAATTGCTCAGGGCGGGAGGTAACGACAATGTCCACGCTTCTGACAGCTGATACGACGGGTTCTGCGCGCGCCGACGTGATGTCGCCCGACCGCGACGCGCTTCGGCCCGAGCTGCGCGTTGGCGGCGTTATTGCCGGCGCCTTCTTCATCGGCTTCCTCGGCTGGGCGGCGTTCATTCCGCTCGATGCTGCGGCGACAGCCGAAGGCGTGGTGGCCGTCGCCGGCAACCGGCAGGCGGTGCAGCATCGCGATGGCGGCATCGTCACCAAGCTCAATGTGCAGGAAGGCCAGATGGTTCAGGAGGGCGACCTGCTGCTCCAGATCTCGGCCTCCGAACTGGTCGCCCAGGAGCGCGGCCTGGCCGGCGAGGCGATCTCGCTGCAGGCCCAGCGGGCGCGTCTGATCGCTGAGCGCTCGGGCGCTGCGCGCGTGGCGCGTCCTCCCGAATTTGCGGACCTCAGCGATGAGGACAAGGTTCTCGCCAACGAAGCCATGGCGAGCCAGCAGCTATTGTTCGACACGCGTCGCTCCTCGCGTCTCAACGAGCGCAACGTGCTCGAGCAGCGCATCCGTCAGCATGACGAGCAAATCTCCGGCATTGCGCACCAGCAGGTGTCGAACGAACTGCAGAAGCAGCTTCTGGCCGAAGAACTCGAAGGCCTCCAGAAACTTGTCCCGTCCGGCTATGTCGCGGTCAATCGCGTGCGCCAGATGGAACGCGAAGTCGCCAATCTTGAAGGCCGCGATGGCTCGCTGCGTTCTGATGCTGCGCGCCTTACCGAGGCGATCGGTGAAGCAAGGCTCGGCATGATCAGCATTGACCGCCGCACGCAGGAAGAGGTCGCAACTGAGCTGCGCGACGTCCAGGTTCGTCTCGACGAGGTCCTGCCGCGTCTCAACGCCGTGCGCCAGCAGATCACCCGGGCGACCGTTCGCGCGCCGGCCACGGGCCAGGTGGTTGCGCTGAAGGTGTTCACCGAAGGCGGCGTCGTCATTGCCGGCGACACGCTGATGGAAATCGTGCCGACCGATCGGCGTCTGGTGATCGAGGCCAAGGCTGCGCCCACGGATGCAGACGATCTCACCATCGGGATGACCACGCAGATCCGGTTCCCGGCGCTGCAGGAGAAGGACATCCCGATCATCGAGGGCCAGATCGCCAAGGTCTCGGCCGACAGCTTCGAGGACCAGCGCACGGGTCTTCATTACTTCGAGATCGAAGTGACGGTGCCGCCAGAATCGCTCGAGAAGCTCAAGGAGTTCCGCGCCGATGGCGGCATCCGCGCCGGCTTGCCGGCCCAGGTGATCGTGCCCCTGCGCAAGCGCACGGCCCTCGGCTACCTCCTCGAACCGCTCTCCTCCACCTTCTGGAAAGTCGGCCGGGAGCACTGAACAGAGCTTGACCCGGGACCCAAAAGCCCTGGGTTTTGCTTCCTGGGCCCATGCGAGCTGTTGCAATCAGGCTCGGGGGAACCTTCGCGATGGTACCGCCACCCCGGCTCGAACGGGGGACCTCTAGATCCACAATCTAGCGCTCTAACCAACTGAGCTATAGCTGCCCGAAAACAAGGAAGCGGGCCGATGCGCCCCTCTTCGGAGAGACGTCCTAAGCCCGCTTCACTCTCTTTTCAAGTGCCGGATGGCCACTCCCCCTTAATGAGAGGGGCGCTGAGCCTCAAGCGCATGGCTAAAAGCCTTCCGCACCGGTTCCGACGCCTTGGTCGCAACCGCAGTGGCAAGAGAGGACAAATCCCGCGCTTCATCGAAATTGCGCTCAAATTGCTTGCGCAATTGGCTCGCTTGAAGATCGATGATCTCGGAAAGCGTCTTCACCTGCGTCATGGCGCGGAAATAGCCGAAAGCCGCATGGGCTTCGGCTTCAAGCGCGTCAGCAACGCGGGTCTGAATTTCCTTGAGGCCAGATTGGACAACATGGCCGCTGGCTTCAAAGCCGCGCGCGAAAGACAAAGACGCCTCGTGCGAGCGGGCAAATGCGGAGCGAGCCTGATCGAGCGATTGCTCGGCCACGCTGCGGAACGCATCGGTTGCCTCATGATGAGCCGAAGCCAAAGCTTCACCGGCTTCGGCTTTAACCTTTGCGCCCGGCTTACGCTTCACCCGTTCAGCCGGCACAACCGGCGTTGCAGGCGTTTTCTTGGCAGCGACAACCGTCGCAACAACCGTGCCTTCCGCCGCCACTTCAGAATTTACATCGGTATCGGATGTCATGGTGACCTCCTTGATTAGATCGGCTTGGATCAGGATTGTTTGCGCTGCGCGGCGTCAGTTGCAGCCTTACGCATTTCGGCAGCAGCCGATTCCACAGTCGCCTGAGCGCTTTCTGTGGCTTTACGGGCCGTTGACTGCATCGCCGAGCCAAATTCCGCCATTTGCGATTGAAGCGTCGCAAATTGGGACTTCACGAATTCGGTCTGGATATGGACGACGTCCTGCACGTCCTTGGCATGAACAAGGCGCTCGGCCAGATCAAAAGCCGCCGCGATGTTTTTCTCGGCATAGCCAATGGCCTTTTCCGCAAGATCGCGCGAATTGGCCTGCGCGTTTACAGTCTGGGAGTCAGCGGCCGAGACAGCTTTGTGCGCTGCACCAAGAAACCCGTCGAAAGCCTTGCGGGCTTGATCAACGCTCTTTTCAGCGAAATCGCGCATTTCAGTCGGAATTTCATAGGATGGGATCGATTTTGACATGATAAAACCTCAAAAACAGGGAAAAAACTAATTGAAACGCATCACTACATAATCGTTTATTTCGCAGTGCAATATAATGTTGCATTGCACAATCGTCAACTAGACGAGCGGTTAACTCTGTTTTCGATCTCTTCGACCTTAGAGGGAGAAAGGCTTGGACGCCCCGCCTCCCTTTCGGTAAAAATTTGACGGAAACTTTAGGAATTTTCGGCATTTATCCTGAAAGTGCCGCCAAGGACCGTCTCTCGCTGATGACCGAGACCATCACCACAGGTTCAAATCCGTCGAAGTCGAAAGAGCGCGACACATCTTCCCGTGTCCGCTTTGTCTGGACGAGCGACCGCTCGGGCACAATCCGGTTGCTCACGGAAGACCCGCGTCTCGCGACACTCAAAATCAGCCTGGAAGAAACGCCCTGGCCCACAGGCAGTAAGGCCCGGCAGGCTCTCGATGCGCGAGCCACGTTCGTCAATGAAGCACTGACCCTCGAAAGCGCTGAAGGACCTCTGGCAATCACTCTGTCCGGAACGCCGCTGAAAGGTGAAGGCGGGACATTCGAAGGCTTTCGGGGCTTCGGCACGATCACACTTACGACCCCCAAACCAAACGACGCACCTGAAACTCCGGTGAAATCACGCCCCGTTGATGCGGAGACCGCACCAGGCCTCACCGAGATTGAACGCCAAGCGTTTCGCGATATTGCCCGCGCTTTGGGTGAACGGCCGAGTCGACCAAGTTCATCAACGCCCGTGGATATTCCCGTCATTGAAATGTCTGCGCCGGCAACACAAGTTGCAACGCAGGCGGACGCCGCACCGACGCCTGAGCCTTTACTCGCAACACTCTTTGACCGCTTGCCGGTCGGTGTTTTGTTGAGCCGTGGTGCTGTTCCCATTCTGATGAATGAAACGCTGCTCACCTGGCTCGATTATGACTCGGTTGATGATTTCCACTCGAGCGGCGGAATAGAAACCATGTTTGGCGGTCGCCATCCCGCACGACGTTCACCGCATGATGATGGCGCGATGCTCATTCGTCGTCGAGATGGTGATACGATGGCGCTTTCTGTTCATCTTCAAACCATCGCTTGGGGCGATTTACCTGCAAGCCTCATGTTGTTTGAACGTCCGCGTGATCTTGTTGAAGATGTAAACGAACAAAATCAAACCGATATTGTGAATGAGCGTGTCTCTTCGGATGAATTGTCGGCGATTCTTGAAACAGCCAGTGATGGCGTTGCCGTGCTTGATGGTGATGGTCGCATTCTGATGCTCAACCGCTCTGCCGAAGCGCTTTTCGGTTATGATACGGATGATGTCGAAGGCGAGAGATTCATCGCGCTCTTGAATGAAGAGAGTCGTGAGCGAATCACATCCTATCTCGAAACATTAAATGGCATTGGTGTTGAAAGCCTTTTAAATGATGGCCGCGAAGTGGTTGCGGAAACAAGGCAAGGCGGCAAAATTCCGCTTTTCGTAACCATCGGAAAACTCAGCGACAATGCGCTCTCAAAATATTGCGTCTTCATGCGTGATATGACGGCGGTGAAGCGTGCCGAGCGTGATCTTACTGAAGCGCGTCGTGCAGCAGAATTAGCAAGTGCCCGTAAATCCGATTTCCTTGCACGCATTAGTCACGAAATTCGAACGCCGCTTTCTGCAATTATCGGCTTTGCTGAAATCATGCAGGAAGAACGCTTTGGTCCTTTGGGAAACAAAAAATACAAAGACTATCTCAAAGACATTCTGACATCCGGTTCTTATGTCATTGATCTCGTCAATGATCTGCTTGATCTTTCAAAAATTGAAGCCGGCCGCGCTGAGCTTGATTTTCAAGATGTCGATGTGAATGGCGTACTCGTTGATGCCTCATCCTTGCTACAAGAAGAAGCGCGTCGCGCGCGTGTGATTTTGCGGATGAGTCTTGATTCGCAACTTCCGGGACTCATGGCCGACAAGCGCGCGCTCCATCAGATCATTCTCAATCTGATGTCGAACGCGATTAAATTCACACCCGAAGGCGGGCAAGTGATTGTTTCGACCACGCGCACACCGGATGGTGATGTCGTCATCCGGGTCAAAGATACGGGCATCGGCATGACCGATCAGGAAGTTGCGACTGCGCTCGAACCCTTCCGGCAATTATCGACCACCCGCAAATCGGGCGGCACGGGCCTCGGTTTGCCGCTCACAAAAGCTCTCGTTGAAGCCAATCGGGCGACATTTTCGATCAAAAGCGCGCGTAATGCCGGAACGCTTGTCGAAATCACCTTCCCGCCGACCCGCGTTCTCGCCTCCTGATCGCAAAATCAGCGATCATGCCTCATGCGGCTGAAACGCACTTGCAAATCTGAAAAAAACTTTCAAAACATGAGGAGCGTCTTTTTCAAAGGATCACGCCCATGGGCATCGCCTTTCCGCTTCCCGATGAAGCCATTCTTGCGCGCCGCGAGGCCATCATCGAAGGCTTGGCCGCTTTGGTGCCGCCCGCCTCTCTGATCGTGTCAGAGGATGAAAGGCGCGCTTTTGAGACTGACGCGCTCACCGCCTATCGCAAAATGCCGCTCGCAGTCGTTCTGCCGACAACGACCGAAGAGGTCGCCGCGGTGATGCGCTATTGCCACCAGAATGGTGTGAAGATCGTTCCGCGTGGCGCAGGCACATCACTCGCGGGTGGCGCCATTCCGCAAGAAGACGCGATCATCATCGGGGTCGGCAAAATGGCAAAGATTCTCGACGTGAATTTTGCCGACCGCACCATGCGCGTGCAATCGGGGATCACCAATCTCGGTATTTCGAATGCTGTCGCTGCGGATGGATTTTTCTACGCGCCCGATCCGTCATCGCAACTCGCCTGCACGATTGCCGGCAATATCGGCATGAATTCGGGCGGTGCGCATTGCTTGAAATATGGCGTGACCACCAACAATATTCTCGGCGTGCGTATGGTGATGATTGATGGCACCATTGTCGATATTGGTTCCGATGCGCTTGATGCCCCAGGCCTTGATCTTCTAGGCCTCATCATCGGATCCGAAGGTCAACTCGGAATTGTCACCGAAGCCACGGTGCGGATTTTACGTCAAGCGGAGGGTGCGCGTCCGGTGCTCTTCGGTTTTGAAACCAGCGAGGCGGCGGGCGCTTGCGTCGCCGCGATCATCGGCGCGGGCATCATTCCGGTGGCGATGGAATTCATGGACAAACCCGCGATTGAAATTTGTGAAGCCTTTGCTCATGCCGGCTATCCGCTTGATGTTGAAGCGCTGCTGATCATTGAAGTTGAAGGATCAGATGCGGAGATGGATGCGACCCTCAAACGCATCATTAAGATTGCTGAGCACCATCACGTGAAGACCATTCGTGAATCAAAATCGGCGATGGAAACAGCCGCGATCTGGAAAGGTCGTAAATCGGCGTTTGGCGCGACAGGTCGCGTCGCCGATTATATTTGCATGGACGGCACGATTCCAACCGGCCAACTCCCCTATGTGTTGCGCCGCATTGATGAAATCGTGAAATCCTATGGGTTGCGTGTTGCCAATGTGTTTCATGCGGGCGACGGCAATCTTCATCCTTTGATCCTCTATAACTGCAACGATCCAGTTGAGGCCGCAAAAGCGGAAGACGCAGGTAATGATATCTTGAAGCTGTGCGTTGAAGTCGGTGGATGTCTTACCGGCGAACACGGCGTCGGCATCGAAAAGCGCGATTTGATGACGAAGCAATTCACGACCGCTGATCTTCATCAGCAGATGCGCGTGCGCGCAGCTTTTGATATACAATGGCTTCTCAATCCGGCAAAAGTATTTCCTCTCGAAGGGCGCATCAACTCATGAGTGATGCGCAATCCCTTTTCGCGGAAGATGATTTTGTTGCCACCATTCGCAACGCATCGCGCAATGGAACGACGTTAAGGTTCGTTGGCGGTGGCACCAAATCGATGATGGGTCACCCCGTAACAGCTTTAACCACAATCTCTACAAAACAGTTGCAAGGTATCACACTCTATGAACCCGCCGAGATGGTGATCGGTGCGCGCGCTGGAACACCGCTCAAAGATGTGATTGATCGACTTGCTGAAAAAAATCAGATGCTGCCCTTCGAGCCGCCAGATTACCGCGCACTGCTCGGTTCAACGGGTGAGCCGACAATTGGTGGCCTTGCGGCTACGAATCTTTCAGGTCCACGACGCATTCAAGCTGGAGCATGCCGTGACAGTTTGATCGGGATCCGCTTCATTAATGGTGAAGGCGAACTGATCAAATCTGGTGGCCGCGTGATGAAAAATGTCACGGGCCTTGATCTCGTCAAACTCTTCGCCGGATCTTGGGGTACTTTGGGTTTGATCACGGAAGCGATTTTCAAAGTTTTGCCAAAGCCGCAAAGCACTCTCACTTTGATGCTTCATGGTCTCGACGAAACGCGCGCCGTTGCGGCGATGGCGAAAGCCTTAGGCTCGCCTTTTGATGTGACCGGAGCAGCACATCTTCCGGCGGGGCTTGAACGTGTTGCGACAACACTCGTCAGGCTTGAAGGCTTTTCAGAATCAATCGCCTACCGCGCAGAGAAACTATCACAAGACCTCGCATCATTCGCGCGCGTTGAACGTCTTGATCAAGATGCATCTTATCGCCTTTGGTCGCGCATTCGTGATGTGAGTGATTTTATTGAGCCTGCTCGCGATGCGGTGTGGAAAATTTCACTCGCGCCATCAAAGTCACCCACATTCCTGAAAACGATCCGGGACGCGGGCCTCTCCTTCCGCTCCCTTCTCGATTGGGGGGGCGGATTGATCTGGTTGCAAACTGAAAGTGTGAAGGATGCGGGCGCTTCTGCAATTCGTAACGCACTCAAAAACACGGGTGGACATGCGACATTATTCCGTGCGCCTTCTCAACTACGTGCGTCGGTTGATGTGTTCGAACCACTTCCTCAGCCGCTTGCCGCGCTTTCAGAACGCATTCGCCTTGCCCATGATCCCAAACGGATTTTCAATCCGGGCCTGATGGTCCGCTCTTAAGCGATTCAACGATGCAAACATCATTCAGACCCGAAGCACTACAAGCACCCGCCATGCAGGCCTCAGAAAAAATTCTGCGCACCTGCGTGCATTGCGGCTTTTGCACGGCCACATGCCCCACCTATTTACTTCTTGGCGATGAGCTCGATTCGCCACGCGGTCGTATTTATATGATCAAGGATATGTTGGAGCGTGGTCGCCCGGCAACCAAAGATGTCGTCACACATATCGACCGTTGTCTCTCATGTTTATCCTGCATGACCACATGCCCTTCGGGCGTTCATTACATGCATCTGATTGATCATGCGCGTGCACATATCGAGGCGACCTATACACGCCCCCTGGGTGATCGCTTGATCCGTTCGGTTTTGGCCTTTGTCCTGCCTTATCCGACGCGTTTTCGTTTTGCGCTTTTTGGTGCCCGCTTTGCGAAAGTAATCGCGCCTATTATTCGCACGATTCCTTCGGTTGGGAAAAAGCTTGGCGCGATGCTTGATCTTGCACCATTGACTCTTCCGGCACGTTCGCGTCATGAATCATCTGGAATCATAACCACAGAGGCGCCACGTCGTGGTCGCATCGCTTTGCTTGGTGGTTGTGCACAAACCGTTCTTGATCCCGGAATCAATGACGCAACCATTCGCCTTCTCACGCGCATGGGTTTTGATGTCGTGCGCGCCAAAGGTGAAGGCTGCTGCGGCGCGCTCGTTCATCATATGGGACGCGATGCTGAGAGTCATAATTTTGCAAAGGCAAATATTAATGCGTGGATCCGTGAAATCGATGACGAAGGATTAGACGCCATTGCCATCACGACATCTGGCTGTGGGACAACGATTAAAGACTATGGCTTTATGTTTCGCAATGATCCGCTCTGGGCTGATAAAGCTGCGCGCGTTTCATCGCTCGCCAAAGACATTACCGAAATCATTGCTCAATTTGGTTTACCCGATCCGGTTAATGGAACGGGTCAGGTACTTGCTTATCATTCCGCCTGCTCCATGCAACACGGTCAGCAGATTCGTGATGAACCAAAAAATCTTTTAAAGGCTGCGGGCTTTATTGTGAAGGATGTGCCTGAAGGTCATATCTGCTGTGGTTCGGCGGGAACTTACAATATGATGCAGCCAGAATTGTCGGGCGCGTTGCGCGAACGCAAAGTGGACAATATCGAGCGCACCAAGCTTGAGATTGTCGCAACGGGCAATCTTGGCTGCATGACTCAGATCGGCAAGGGTCTCAAGGACCGGAATTCGGATATTGTTATTGTGCACACAGTTGAATTGCTCGATTGGGCAACCGGTGGACCGCTTCCGCGCGTTCTTGCCGATCCCGGCTTTCACTAAGATGTCTCTTGTCAATCGACATGCGGGTTTTTGATACGCGGCTTCCGATTGATGATGTGCTTCCCGCATGTCTTGAAGCGTTGACCGAAAATGCTTCAGCCGTTCTTGTTGCTCCACCAGGTGCGGGCAAAACAACACGCGTACCTTTGGCACTTCTTGATGCACCTTGGCGTGAAGATAAAAAGATTCTTGTGCTTGAACCAAGACGGCTTGCCGCACGAGGTGCGGCTGCGCGTATGGCTTCAACACTCGGTAAAGCGGTTGGTGACACGGTAGGTTATCGCGTCAGGCTTCAATCCAAGATCAGCGCGCGCACGAAAATCGAAGTGATCACGGAGGGTATTTTTACCCGGATGATCCTAGATGATCCCTCTCTCTCTGACGTAGCAGCGGTATTGTTTGATGAATTTCACGAAAGATCTCTAGATGCTGATCTTGGATTGGCGCTAGCGCTCGACGCACAACAGGCATTGCGACCTGACCTTCGTATCTTGGCAATGTCGGCGACGCTTGATGGTGCGCGCGTTTCCGCTCTGCTGGGGCAATGTCCTGTCATAGAAAGTGAGGGACGCGCTTATCCCATTGAAACGCGATATCGACCGCGCGATCCATCTCGCCGCATTGAAGACGTCATCGTTGACACGATCCGCTATGCGCTCTCGCATGACGAAGGATCGCTTCTGGTTTTTTTGCCAGGACAAAGCGAGATCAAACGCACAGCCGATTTGCTCAGAGAAAAGGTCACTGCATCATCAATCGACATTGCACCACTTTATGGCGCGATGGATGTTGCGGATCAGGACAAGGCCATTTCACCGGCTCTTCCAAGTATACGAAAAATTGTTTTGGCAACATCAATCGCCGAAACATCACTCACGATTGAAGGCGTACGTATTGTGATTGATTCAGGTTTGCAGCGCATTCCCGTTTACGAGCCTGATCTTGGTTTGACGCGTCTTGAAACACGACGTGTTTCACGCGCGTCTGCGGATCAGCGGCGTGGTCGGGCGGGACGAACTGAACCTGGAATTTGTTATCGTCTCTGGGAAGAAGCAGCGACAGGTGCGCTTGCACCTTTTTCGTTACCCGAGATTCTTGCCGCCGATCTCTCCGGTCTCATGCTTGATTGTGCCGAATGGGGTGTAACCGATCCTACGCGTTTGGCATTTCTTGATCCGCCGCCTAAACCCGCACTCTCAGAAGCACGCGCGACATTAAGGACACTTGATGCGCTTGATGAAGAAGGGCGCATCACGGCCACAGGCCGCGCTATACGGGCTTTGCCTTTGCCGCCACGATTAGCACGCATGATTGTCACTGCAGGCACGAGGGGTAAGGCTCATGAGGCTGCGGAGATTGCGGCTTTAATGGGTGAGCGCGGTATAGGGGGAACATCCTCCGATCTCACACATCGCATCGATCTTTTTCGTAAAGACCGCTCGCGTCGCGCTGAGGATGTGAAACGTCTTGCGAAGTCATGGGCCGATGGTGTTTCAAATACAAAAAGCGATACTGAAATTTCGGCAGGTGTTTTACTCGCTTTGGCATTCCCGGATCGTATTGCGAAAGCACGTGGTGCGGCCGGCGTGTTTCTCATGGCGAATGGAAGGGCGGCGCGCGTCGAACCGCATGACGCCCTCGCGCGTGAGTCCTATCTTGCCATCGGTGAAATTGCGGGCAGCGCAAGTGATGCGCGAATCCTTCTTGCTGCGCCTTTGACGCTTTCCGAGATTGAAGCGGAATTTGAAAAAGAGATCATCTCCGAAACGTCAATCAGCTTTGATCGGAACGCGGCACAACTTCGCGCCACAAAAAGCCGACGCTTGGGCGCTATTATCTTCTCCGAACAACGTCTGCCCGTGCCCGCATCTGACGACGCCGCCCGTGTTTTGGCACGTGGGATTGCATCGCTCGGTGTAGAGCGATGGCCAATCTCAAAGGCGACCCGTCAATGGCGAGACCGAATTCTGTTTTTGCGCCGGACAGACAAAGACTGGCCGGATCTCTCTGACGAGGCGCTCGAGAAAAATGCAGAAGACTGGCTTACGCCCTTCCTCATTGGAAAGACGGGACTTGCCGATCTCGATGACGAAACGTTCCGCGGCGCGCTTAACGCCCTCATGGACTGGCAAATGCAGCAGCGGGTTGAGGCGGAAGCGCCCGCCTTCTTCACGGCCCCCACCGGCAACCGGCACGCCATCGATTACGAGGCTGAGGAAGGGCCTGTGCTTGCCATCCGTGTTCAGGAGCTCTTCGGTCTTGAAGCCCATCCTTGCGTCGCGCAGGGCCGAATCCCTTTGGTTCTGCATCTCCTCTCACCCGCCCATCGCCCTATCCAAATCACGCGCGATCTTCCGGGCTTTTGGAAAGGGTCCTGGGCGGCGGTGAAAAGCGAGATGAAAGGGCGCTACCCCAAACATGTCTGGCCGGATGATCCGGCCAAAGCCCAGCCAACGGCTCGGGCCAAGCCTCGCGGCACCTGAACGTTTCGAAGGCTAAAGGAGGAAATGGCTGGGGCGGGAGGATTCGAACCTCCGCATGGCGGAATCAAAATCCGCTGCCTTACCGCTTGGCGACGCCCCAATGCGACTCGCGAAGGATGCATAAAGCGCCCGCTTCTTTGACGCAACCCGGAGTGAAAAATTCCGACGATCGAAAAGCCTGTGACAGATCAGCTCAACCGGAAGGCGCTTGCGAGCCGGGGGCCGCGCGGCTATAACGCCGCCTTCCCGCGAGCGGGACAAGTCGGAGCGTAGCGCAGCCTGGTAGCGCACCTCGTTCGGGACGAGGGGGTCGAAGGTTCAAATCCTTTCGCTCCGACCAATTCCCGAGACCGTCCGTCCTCGAAATTTTCATTCCTCAGTAAGATAGCGATCCACCCACTCGACCACCGTTTCCGTAGGTATCGCTGTCTCGAAAGCGATTTCATAACCATCTCGGCTGGTGCCAATGATCTTTGCCGGATGATCTTCGCCAAGAATGCGCAACCGTACACGATCATTGCGCCGCTCTAGGATATAACGACTCGCCTCACGAAACAAAGCACGGTCAGGCAAAAGCCATCTCACGATCCCGTCAAGAACGAGATCCTCTTCATCAAACAAAAGCTCTGAAACGATACAGCAGGGACGACGATCAAGTTGAATCGGCGGCTGAGGCTTAGGGGCTTCTGGTTTTTCAGTACGATCTAACATGGCGAGAAAAGTCCTCTAATTTGAAAGTGCGATCATGCGTCCGACTGGCCATTGCGACGACGGAACCGCGCAAGAATGGCTTCATTCACGGCCTGGCTTACGGCCGACAAATCCGGAGCTTCAACAGATGTTGGAACCTCGATTGCGTCCGGCGTTGCCGGCTTTGCAGCTGTTGACTGTGCGATCAAAATACTGTCGAGCACGCGAGCGATTTCACTGAGCCCATTGGAAAGACCCTGCTCAATATGTTCACCGAAGACGCGCATCTCGCTCACCGGATCAGTGCCGCGATCAAAGGCAGCAAGACGATCCGCAAGATCTGATTGCGTTGCACCCAGTCGTTCGATGCCAGCAAGAAGACGCGAGAGCGATTCATCAAATGATGCTGCAACGGCACCAAAACCAGCGCCCAAACGCTCGTCAACAGAAGCGGACAATTGATCGCCAATGGTTTTGACATCAAGCGGTCTTGTTGATTCACGAACCAAGCGTTCAAGCGCAGCATTCGATTCGAAGGCAACGCGGCCACGCTCATCACCTGATTGTTTGAGTGCATTGATTTCAACACCAAATGACTCGAAGCCCCGTGTTGTTTGCAGTTCAAGCGCGCGCACCAAACGCTCGGTGGTTCGATGATGCTCCGCCACTTGTTCAATAGATCCTACGATCACACCACGAGACTCTTCGATGGTTTGAGATAAACGACCAACACCATCGGCATAACGATTAGCTGTAGCACAGTCCCTGAGAATTTCTTCTTCACGCAAACGTTCAACGGAGTCACTGATGCCATCTAGCTTTTTCATCTGCTGAAAAATATTGGCCTGACGCAACGAAAGTGACTCAACCTGTTCAACCAACATAGAGAGGGCTGCTGTTTGCGTCTCTTGTCGATCGCCAAGCTTTTTCATCACTTCGGCGCTGCGTGTAATCAAGCCCTGCGTCGTTCTGAAGGCACCGAGCAATGTGCTTGCCAAAGTGATTACATTTGACTCATTAGACGCAACACCCGGTACCGAGGATGCTCCTTGTCCCTCAAGCGATCCGATACGAATAAGCCAGCCCTCAAAATCATGACGCAGAGCCTGAAGAGCGCCATCAATAAAGCGGGCGATCAATCCGAGAGCCAAAGATCCGAAGAGTCCAAAGAGAGGCCGAGAAGCCTGTCGCCATGCCGACGAGGGGCGCTTCAAGATCACGAATAACACTTTTGATGGCTTCATCTGAACCGGTTCCCGCCTTTGCGAGACCGCCAACAATACCACCAACCGAAGCCACCATTTCCATGAGGCCGATAAAGGTCCCGATCAACCCCATAAGAATGAGTGTGCCGGTAAGATAATTGGAAAGCGAACGCTCCCGACCTATTGACTCTTTTACCGATTCGAAAAGTGCGTTCCGCTGAGCGAGAGAAACACGTAAGCCTCGCGTTGTTAAAAGCTCACCCATAATCTGACGATAAACTTCACCAAAAATCCGTGGCGATTTGATAATGATACCCGGCTCTGCCGCACGGACAAGACGCGTCACGCCTCCATCATCACCAAGCTTTTCCATTTCAGAAAAATCATTCTGCGTTTCTTTCATCGCTTGCAGAACATGATATTCGTTAAAAACACGAAAAGCTGTTACAAATGCCGCAATCACCCCACCAACAAATGTAAAGATGATAAGAAGGTTCAACTGTGGATGGGAAAGAACTGACTTATAGGTAAACTCAAATTGCCAAGTCCCTAAGGCAATGATCAATAACACGACGATAATCGATTTTGAAATCTCGATCCAAATCGAGTTCAATGCTGATTTTGAATCGTTGTTGCTTTTAACTTTCATTGTCTAACCTCAATCTTCCTTACGAATGGCAAAAATTTCAACAACGTCGTGACGATCGGAATCGCTTACGTCATCAATTGCGACAACAATTTTGTTGGCCGGGAAACCTTGATCGATGAGTAATTGTCGCATCGCCATGGCACGATAATAGCCAAAACGGCGGGCATCTGTGACCGACCCATCACGCACATTGGCCAAAGCCCTCACACGGATCCGTCGTTCGGCAAGATCGTTTTTATTCCGGTTCAGAAATTCCGTAAGCTTCAACGTCGCATCGCCATCAAGTCGAACAGCGCGTGGTTCATAAACCATCGTCAACATCGGTTTATCGACTTGAACGTCAACACTGCCACCGAAGGGATCGAGATCAGCTTGGCGCGTTGAAACAATGCGTGTTTCATCCGGACTTGGCTTTGTTGCTGAAAATGATGCAGAGCCTGACAGAGGTTCAAGCAATGCCAATTGAGAACTTTTTGGTGGGTTCGTTGCGGGTGTTGGAGCCGGATCAATACGCTCTGCAACAGCAGGCACACTCGATTTCCCATTGCTTACGCCTTGATCAGGCATACCTTCACTAACCGTTTTATCACCTTGATTGACACCAAGTTTAGGACGCTCAGCCACGAAGCCTTTGGCTTCAGGATCGGCGGGAACAGAGGCCGGATTGTCTTTTCGTTCGGAATTGGGGGAAGCGGTTCGATTATATTGAACCGACTCTGACTCACCTTTGCTGAAAATACGATTGCCTTGATCGACCGACAAATTCGGTTGCTGGGCGATCGCTACGCCTTGCGCGGTATCAAGAGGAATCTGAGCGGAGGGCCGTGGCTCCGCATCTTTCGGTGACTTCGCAACTTCAAGCTTCAGATCAGACGACTCACCTTTCCGAAAAACCTGCTCGCCCGGATCAATTTGAAGCTTATCCTTGTCGGCAAGTGCAGCATCCGCAGAAGGCTGAAGGGGTAAATCGAGACGTGGCATTGAGCCATCGACAATCTTTGATTTTGCCGCTTGGATTTGCAGCGCCTCGGCTTGGCCCTTGGCGACAACACGTTGACCTTCATCGACCGATAAATTGGCTCGATCCGAGAATGCCGTCTGTGCGCTTTGTTCAACAGGCGCAACGCTTGATTGATCTGTCTTCAAAGGATAGGGCGGCTTTGGCCTTTCGGCGTCAGTCGTTCGAGATAAAGCGGCAATAATTTGAGCCGTTAGGCCTTCAATAGAGGCAGGTGAACCGGAAATATCAATTTTGGCTGCGCGGGCAATCGCAACAACCTGAGCCTTTGAGACATTCTGGGACACACTGACCAAAACAAGACTCAAAATCATCATCAAAAAGATGAGCATCATCGTCATCGTCGAAAGGGCATCAACGAAGCCAGGCCAGTAATTCGTATCGCTGTCGTCAGAACCGTGAGCCATAAGAAGAAGAACTTCCCTAGAATTGAACAGAATGTTGCTTTATCTCGTAGATGATAAATATCAGCCGCCTTGTAACTTCTTGAGCACTTGCTCTTTCGGACCATCGGCCACGATTTTTCCCTCATGCATGAGAATGACGCGATCAACGAGATCGAGCATCGCTGCGCGATGAGTGGTAACGATCAGCGTTCTATTGCCTAACCATTTTGTTAGGCCATTAATCACATTACGCTCAGTCGTGTTATCCATCGCTGCCGTTGGCTCATCGAGAATGAGCATGGTTGGATTGCCGATAAGAGCCCGGGCTAATCCGACAGCTTGTCTTTCGCCGCCAGAGAGCCTCTCACCACGTGGGCCTACACGCATGCCATAACCTTCGGGACTCCGGCCTGCAAAACCGGAAACACCCGATATGGTTACGGCCTCTTCAATGATTTTCGGATCAGGCTTCTCATGACCTAAAAGGAGATTGGCTGTCAGTGTGTCATCAAACAATGTTGACTCTTGACTGACAAAACTCAACCGGCGACGCAATTCGCGTGGTGACGCTTGTCTCAAATCACGACCATCGAGACGAATGGCACCGCCTGAGGGTTCAAGCAAACGCACCATCAAGCGAAGCAAGGTGCTTTTGCCACAACCGATACGGCCAATGATCCCAACTCGTTCGCCGGGGCGAATGCTTAGTGTAATATTTGAAAGGCTCGGTAATTGTGAGCCGTTATACTTGTGACTCACATCAACAAAATCAAATTGACCTTCGATGGCAACGGAAAGCGCTATATCGCCATCACCAGCACGCTCAAGGCCTGAGTTAAAAACCATTCTGATCGGTTCGAGTGTTTTGCGCGCTTGAACGAGACGCTGAATCTGAACGGCCATTTGCATGATCGGTCCAATTAACCGTCCAATGAGCATCGTTGCGGCGGAAAGAGCGCCTACGGTGATCATATTGATGCTGATTTCGTAGACACCCAGAATAAGGGCTCCAATCGTCATCAATTGACTGATTGTACTCGCCCAATGCTGAGCCATTCCGTTTGCGAGTCGCGCGGCATGGCTTGCGAATGCGCTTGAGTCTGCCAAGCGCTCCCACCGGTTCAAGATCTGTGTTTCAGCAGTCGATGTTTTTACGGTTTCGATGCCCTCAATCGTCTCTGTTACCATATTGGATTGAGCGCGCATCTGCCCAAGATAGGGCTGAAGATGAGAATGGCCCGCATAATGTGCAACAAGAAATATCAATCCAATGATGACTGTGCCGGCAATCGGGATAATAGCAACAGACCCAGCAATACTCGCTAAGAGAATTGTCGTAACAACGACAAAGGGAAGATCGATCGCGAGCGAAATAAAAGACTGCGGGATGAGCTGGCAATAACCTTCGAGATCACGGATCGCGGGAGTGACCGCTGCGCTTGTTCTCGGAAGTTCCACCATATTGCCAAAGACAAGATGGCGAAAAAACCGGATCTGCGCGACGTGACTAATGTCGGCTGCAAGAGAGTCAATGAGGCGGAGCTTCACATGGCGCAACGCTAAATCAGCGGCGAGCGCTAATCCCATACCAATTGACAAAGCCCAAAGTGTGTCAAAGGCAAGATGCGGGATGACACGATCATAAACGGCCATCGTAAAAATAGGCAAAAGTACAAGAAGTGAGTTACTCACAAATCCCGCAAGCGCCAATTGCGCAAGAGTCCAGGGCCGGCGCTTTAGCATCTCACGGGCGAGGAAGCGAATGATGGAGTCGACCGGCGTATCGGCAGAAACATCAGATGAAGTCTCGCCATGTTCCGAAGCTGCGATTGGTCGCAAGAAGAATATTGTGCCGGAGACTCTCTTATTGAGAGCTTCGCGATCAATCCCTTCATCGCCCTGCTCAGTGCGGCAAATAAAACGATCTGTGCCTTCCCGCCCAAGAAGAAGATAAGCAAAGCCCTCACGATCAATCGCCATGCAGGGGAACTGTGTCTTTTTCAGTCGGTTGAGACTTCGCGTCTCCGCCTTCAGCTCAATACCGAGCCCATGAGCGATAATCTCGGCGGTTTCCGGTGCCAAAGATCCCGCATGAAGCTGTCGCTCTTTCGGTTGATAGTTAAACCAGGCCATTGCGACCCATTCGAGCGCCCGGGCCGGAGGCACTCTCATTTGTAAAAATGGATCACCTTCGCCGAGCGGCTCCTCGAGCTGGGGAGGGACAGTTTGATCTGACGTAGCGGCAATTAAATCGCTTTGGAGGTTGATCTCGGTTAATTCGAGACTATTCTCATTCTCAGGGTCTCCCGCGATTTCTGACTGGGGAGACCGAGGCGACCCGCGAGAGGGGCGCGCAATCGTCACAATTTCGGCAGACGGGCGCGTCTGGCTCTCAACACGCTCGGTCTCTTTGGCCGAAATCAAGGACATATCCGCTCCGAACGATTTGAATTTCATATTTCTTCACATTTCTACTGTATTTACGCTAGGTAATATCTACAAAATATGAAGATAGAGACACTTTGAAAGATTCAATTTTTCACTTTCTGTTTAAGTTTAAACATTGAAATTCGTGTGATCTATCAATCTCTGGTTGAATATAAGGTGCATGAAAATCTATGGTTGAAATTCCACAACCGCCTAGCAAAAAAGCTCGTCAAGATCGGGCGATCCATCTCCCTTATCCTCGTCACACGACACGGATTGCAGGACGCGCCACCTATGGATTTGTTATCATCATGGCGCTCAGTCTGATTGTATTGGGCGGATGGGCAGCAACAACAGAGATTGATCGTGTGACACGCGGTCAAGGCCGCATCGTTCCGCAACTTCAAAATCAAATTGTTCAACATTTTGAAGGGGGTATCGTTACGGAAATTCTGGTTCGGGAAGGCGATCGCGTGACACGCGGCGAGCCCCTTCTCCGGATTGATAACAGCTTTTCACGCTCGGAACTCGCTCAAGCCGAGCTTGAAATCAAAGCCCGTCGCGTCAAAATGATCAGATTGACAGCAGAAGTGGGCGGGGCAGAAAATGTTGAATTCCCAGCTGATCTGGAATCAGAAATTCCGAAGATTGTCGATCGGGAACGAGAGGTTTTTTCCGGTCGTCGCCAGACACTGTCAGAACAGATTGGCATTCTTGAAGACCAGTTAAAACAAAAATCGCTTGATCTCGCTGAAGCAAAATCACGATGGGCAAATACGATTGCCGAGCGCGAACTTGTCAATCGACGGGTAACCAATCTGCGTAGACTTGCCGCAGCGGGCGCATTATCGGCAAATGAAATGATTGATAATGAGCGCACCCTGCAACAAATAGAGCAAAAATTATCCGATCTCGTTCATGAAATTCCTCGTGATGAAGCTGCGATGAGCGAAATCAATCGGAAAATGGGGGAAGCTCGATCGCGCTTCCGCTCTGACGCCGACAAGGAACGTTCGGAAACCGAGCTTCAAATCGCAAAATTGGAGGAAACGATCTCAGCGCTCAAGGATCGAAGTTTGAGATCGGAAGTGATTGCGCCGATTGAAGGGGTTGTGAACAAGCTTCACGTCACAACGGTCGGAGGCGTCGTTAAATCAGGTGAGCCCTTGGTTGAGATCGTGCCTGCCGATGCGGCAGTCGCCGTGGAGGCTAAGATCGCCCCAAGCGATCGAGGGGATATTTGGCCAGGCCAGAAAGCCGTGGTCAAAGTCTCGGCTTATGATTTCTCAGTCTATGGTGGCCTTACTGGTAAAGTCGTCGATATTTCTGCTGACGCTCTCCAAGATGAGCGCGGCACGCCCTATTTCCGCGTGCGTCTCGAAGCGGAAGGAAAAGATTTCGGTCCTGGCAGACCAATTACGCCGGGCATGTTAGCGGAAGTAGATATTTTGATCGGACGCCGGACGGTGTTGGAGTCACTACTCCGCCCGGTGCGTCAAATCCGCGATAACGCCTTGCGGCAGTAATTGCTGCCATCAAATCATGTATTGACCGCCATTGGCCGAGATCGTCGAGCCCGTAATGAAACCGGCATCGTCAGCCGCCAGGAATACAACGGCGCGCGCGATCTCGTTGGGCTCGCCGAGGCGTCCTGTCGGAATATGCGGAAGAATGTTTTTCTCGACAATCGCCGGATCAATCGCTTTCACCATATCAGTGGCGATATAGCCCGGACAGATCGCGTTCACGGTGATACCGACGCGCGCGCCCTCTTGCGCCAAAGCTTTAACAAAACCGAGATCACCCGCTTTCGATGATGAATAATTCACTTGGCCCATCTGGCCCTTCTGACCATTGACTGAAGAGATGCAAATCACGCGACCGAATTTCCGCGCGCGCATACCCTCCCACACCGGACGGGTCATATTGAAGAGCGAAGTGAGATTGGTGTTGATTACCGCATCCCACATATCTTTCGTCATTTTATGAAACATCGCATCGCGCGTGATACCCGCATTGTTGATGAGGATCTCAACGGGACCATGAGCCGCTTCTACTTTTGCAATCCCAGCGACGCACGCGTCATAATTTGAAACGTCCCATTTATAGGTCGGTATGCCGGTTTCTTTCGTGAATGCATGAGCGGCTTCATCGTTACCGGCGTAATTGGCAGCAACAGTGTAACCAGCTTTTTTCAATCCGACCGAAATCGCCGCGCCAATGCCGCGCGAACCGCCTGTCACCAATGCAACACGTGCCATGATCGACCCTCCCTTTTATCTGATAAGCGGGAAGAGATTTTGTTTATCTCTTCCCCGATTTTAATTGAATTAGCGTTCAACGGTCAGTGCGATGCCCATGCCGCCGCCGATGCACAAAGTGGCGAGACCTTTTTTCGCGTTACGCTTTTGCATTTCATGAAGAAGGGTCACAAACACACGCGCACCTGAGGCCCCTATCGGATGACCGATGGCGATCGCGCCACCATTTACATTCACTTTTTCCGTATCCCATCCGAGGTCTTTGTTGACAGCAATGGCTTGCGCAGCGAATGCCTCGTTGGCTTCAATGAGATCAAGATCGCCGATCTTCCAACCAGCTTTTTCAAGTGCCTTGCGCGATGCCGGAATCGGGCCAGAACCCATGATCGCGGGATCAACGCCAGCGGTTGCCCAAGAGGCAACGCGCGCAAGCGGCGTAAGGCCCCGCTTTGCAGCTTCTTTAGCGGTCATCAGAACAAGTGCGGCAGCGCCATCATTGATGCCCGAGGCGTTACCTGCTGTGACCGTGCCTTCTTTCGAAAAAGCTGGCTTTAACTTCTGCATGCCCTCAAGCGTCGCGCCATGACGGATATATTCGTCTTCGCTGACAACCACGTCGCCCTTTTTCGAGCTGACGGTGACGGCAACAATTTCATCACGGAATTTACCGGCTTTCTGAGCGGCCTCAGCCTTGTTCTGCGAAGAAACAGCGAACTCATCTTGCTCATCACGGCTGATCTGCCATTTCGTGGCTATATTTTCGGCCGTTGTACCCATGTGATAGCCTTGGAAGGCATCAAGCAGGCCATCACGAAGCATCGAGTCGATGAATTTCATATCTCCCATTTTCGTACCGTTCCGAAGATGGGCAACATGTTGGGATTGCGACATCGATTCCTGACCGCCCGCCACAATGATCTTGGCGTCGCCATTCGTGATCTGTTGCAAGCCGACCGCAACTGCGCGCAAGCCTGATCCGCAGAGTTGATTGAGGCCCCATGCGGTGGCTTCCTGCGGAATACCCGCTTTCATCGCGGCCTGACGTGCAGGATTTTGACCCTGTCCGGCAGTGAGGATCTGACCCAAAATGACTTCTTCAACTTCAGCCGCCTCAACTTTGGCGCGGGTCAAAGCTGCCTTGATCGCGATCGCACCCAATTCATGTGCGGGCAGTGACGACAAAGCCCCATTAAATGATCCAACCGGGGTCCGGGCAGCTCCTACAATAACGATGTCTTCGGATGCCATTCTATCCTCCTAAGCGCAATGTAATCCGGACTTTGCCGGGACTGGCCTTTTCTTGATCCGCATAAGGCCCGTTCAAATGTACTCTCTTCATCGCGGGCGTATCAGCGTCCGTCAAGACAAATAGCCCATCTTCAGCGAGCGGCTTTAGTCGTAGACCCTAGGGCGATGACGAGGGTCATAGGGTGAATGCTTGCTTTTGACCCGTTTTTCCTGTCCAACTTGTTGCGATTCCGGTATTTCGGGCAGTGGCACCGAATGAGTAGAGAGCAAGGACATACAGACCCCATGACGACTAAAGAACCGCCTATCGTCATTAAAAAATATGCCAATCGCCGCCTCTATCATACAGGCACGAGCACTTATGTGACGCTTGAAGATTTGGCGGCCATGGTCAAACGCGGCGACGAATTTGCTGTTTTTGATGCTAAGTCCGGTGAGGAAATTACCCGATCTGTTTTAGCCCAAATCATCTTCGATCAAGAAGGCAAAGATGGACAAAATCTTCTGCCTATTAATTTCTTGCGCCAACTGATTTCATATTATGGCGACTCGATGCAGGCCTTCGTGCCAACCTATCTCGAACATTCCATCAAAATGCTCACCGAAAATCAGGCGAAATTTCGCGATCAATTCGCAAGTGCCTTCGGCAAAGATGCCTTCGGCATGATGGAGGAAATGGGTCAAAAAAACATGGAAATGTTTCGCGAAGCCTTTGCTATGTTCACCCCTTTCACAAAAATGGCGACCCCGAGCGCATCAGGACATACTGAAAAATCAGCCCCTGCGAATGAAGTTACGCGATCTGATGACCTAGCGGCATTAAAGCAGCAAATTGTCGAGATGCAGAAAAAGCTTGATCAGATGGGTGGTAATTGACCTAACGTAATTTTACCCAAGGTCATCTAATTATTAGGTTAATAACAAGTTAACATTCGACTTTTCTTGTGCTACAAGCTCGTCGCGTTGTCGCGGATCGGCCTGTTGAGCTGATGAGAATTGTGACCCGCAACGCACTGACAGAATTTAGTTTTCTCGATTTCTGATTTGGATAAGCCATGAGCGCCTCACAGGCAGCCAATGAACGGAAGCGTATGAAGCACGCCGCGGTGATCGCGGCGAAGCCTGATGCGCGCTTTCTGGTTCAATTGATTGCGGGTGCGGGTAGCCGGAATTCTTATGCAGAAAATAAAACGGCGCCACTTCAGGGCGCCGCTGCTTATTCCGTCGTGATGGACTCTGCGCCTGCGGTCCGCTCGCTATATCGGGCGGACGCGCTCAACCACGCGGTCTGAACTCAGGCTTCTTTTTTCGCCTTCAAAATCTGACGACCCTTATACATGCCGGTCTTGAGATCGACATGATGAGGACGGCGCAATTCACCCGAGTCCTTGTCTTCAACATAGGTCGGGGCAGCGAGCGCATCAGCAGAGCGGCGCATACCGCGACGCGACGGGGATGTTTTTCGTTTCGGAACGGCCATTGGAAACTCCGTGTCGGATGGGCGTCAGGACACGATCTGTCCATGCCTGAATGAATTCGGAAGCCGGGCTTATACAGAGAACCAAGGAAGCTGGCTAGACTGAACACGATGCTCATTTCGAAAAAATATACGGGACGCAC
>VFQS010001175.1_pt1 | contig 24908 bp, 38 predicted proteins | sample 3512361 | NCBI WGS metagenome assembly VFQS01 (sample SAMN10412375, study PRJNA504923) | tailings metagenome | isolation source: Relicate 1 Philex TSF3 active mining | place: Philippines
CACGCCGACACCGCCCTCGTCGTCGTCGACTACCGCGATCTGCCACTCGACCCGCGCGCCGTCCGCTCGATTCTTGTGGAGGTCCTGCTCGGGGACATCCGCGACCCGACCCTGACGGCGGTGCCGACGACGCGCAGTTGGCGTCGCTTCATCGGCTACGTCGACGAGCCGGAGACCACCCTCGAGGAGTCGGGCGAGACCGTCCGGCTCCAGTGCCGCGACTACACGGCGCTGTTCTGCGACTACGAGTGGCCGGGGACCGCGATCGACGTGTCGGGGCCGCTCACCACGGTCATCGCCACGATCATCGAGGCGGTGCCCGGGGCGAGTTCGCTGCCGGTGGTGTTCGATGCGTCCGGGAGCGCGGACCTGGTGCTCGCCGGGTACATCGGCCGCACGAAGTTCGCCCCCCACGCCAAGGACGACGCCTGGACGGTCCTGGTGGACCTCCTGAGCCGCGCCGGACTCATCCCGGTGATCATCCTCGACGAGCTGCACGTGCTCAGCGCCAAGGACGTCTCCGGCGCCCGCGCGGTCCGGATGTTGTACGGCCGGAACATCGCGCGCCTGAGCTGGCTCCGGAAGTTCAACGAGGCGGCCACGCAGCAGATCGAGGTTCGGGCCTGGGACGAGGTGTCCCGGACCGCGCGCACCGGGCGCTACCCGGCCGCGGCCATCACCACGCGCCGCAAGGTCTCGACCACCGGCAAGGTGAGCACGGAGAAGGCTCCGATCCTCGCGTTCTACGTGGCGGGGACCTACAGCGAGGCGCAGCTGACCGACATCGCCGAGGCCATCTACGCCGAGGTGGGCCGCGAGCAGTTCGAGGGGAGCCTGGAGACCGCGGAGATGCTGGACCTCGACGACGTCGAGCTGCCCGGCCTCGCCAACGGCGACACGCTGGCGGTGCGACTCGACTCCGGCGTGCTGGCGAGCATCGAAGGCATGTCCGAGGCTGAGGCGGTGGCGTTCTTGTCGGGCTCCGACCCGCGGCGACCGACGCCGGCGCAGCCGCTCGACGCGACCGCTGCCGCGGCGCTGGTGAGCGTCGCCCGCCGCATGGACGACACCGCGTCGAGCTTCTACGTCAAGTCGGCCCGGCACCGCTGGTCGAGGGGCCAAGGCTACTCGCTCGAGGTCACGTTCATCAGCTTCGTGGGGGCGCGATGAAGGGCATCCGCGAGGGCGTCCAGGACCTGGCGCGCGACAACCGCGGCTGGGTCGCCATCGGGATCGTCACCGGCGTGAGCGAGGTGGACGGGGTCGGCTACCTGTTCGATGTCGCGCTGCAGCCCAGCGGCCGCGAGTGCCAGGCCCGGCTGGCTGCGATGGGGGCGGGCGCCGGCGCCGGGATGCTCTGGCCCATCGCCGTCGATGACGAGGTCCTGGTGCTGTTCCCGGATGCCGACCCCAACCGCGCGGTGCTCCTGCCCGGGCTGTCGAGCTCCGCGGCTGAGCTGCCGTCCGACTGGAGCAACGACACCGTGCGTGTCGAGGCTGTGGGCCGTGACGTCGAGGTCCGCGCCGGTTCTGGAGGCTCGCGCGCCGAGGTGAAGATCGAGGCGTCCGGCGCGGTGACGATCACAAGCGCGGCCATCAAGCTCGGGGGATCGACGGCGACGGACTTCGTCGCGCTGAAGTCGCTGGTTGAGGCGCAGCTTTCGGCGCTGTCGTCTGCGATCTCGGGTGCGGCTGTCGTTGCGGGCGACGGCGGGGCGTCGTTCAAGGCCGCGATCATGGCCTCGCTGACGGGTTGGCCCGGCAACGTCGGCGCCAGCAAGGTCAAGGCGGAGTAGCGCATGGCGAGCAACGACGAGACCCGCTTCGGGCGCGACCTGGAGTGCCCCGACGACCCGGACGCGGCGATTTCGCCGACGGTCACGGGGGACCTGCCGACCCTCGCAGGACGCGCGAACCTCAAGGCGGCGGTGCGCCGGCGGCTCGTCACGTCGCCGGGGCAGCTGGTGCACCGCTCCACGTACGGCGGCGGGCTCCTCGACCTGGTGGAGACCGCCAACACCCCTGCGGGTCGGGCGACGCTCGCGGCCAACCTCCGGCGCAACCTGCTGCGCGACGATCGGCTCTCCGACGTCAGCGTGGGCGTCGCGTCCGGGGTGCCGAGCGGGGCGCGCGCCGGCGCCGTCACCATCACCACGACCATCACCGCCCGCGGCGACGACGCAGCCGAGCAGATCACCGTCACGGCCAAGGAGTGAGCGTGGAAATCCCGACCTTCGATGAGCTGTACGCGACGGCCAAGACCGAGGTGCAGGCGCGGCAGCCTACGCTCAAGGACTGGCGCGAGGGGTCCACCCTCGACGCAGTCACCGGCGGCGGCGCCATGCTCGCCGACGAGGTGATCCGGGTCATCGTTCACGCGATGATGACGCTCTGGATCGACACCGCCGAGGGCGCGGACCTCGACGCGCTGGCGGCCGACCGGTTCCCGGGGCTCACGCCCCGCAAGGCAGCGTCCGCGGCGGTGGTGACCCTCCGCTACACCCGGGGGGCGCTCACGGGCGTCATCGCCATTCCAGCGGGCACCACGTACCGCGCCGTGGTGGACGGGCAGACCCTGCTCTACGACGTCGACGACGGCGCGGAGATGGCCGCGGCGGACACGACCACGACCTTCACCGCCACGTGCACCACGACCGGCGTGGACGGCAACGTGGCGCCAGGCGAAATCGACGAGATCGTGGACGCCATCACGGGCGACACCGGCGCGGCGATCACCAACCCCGACTACGCCGTGGGCGGCGCGGCGGCCGAGGACGACGCCACGTTCCGCGACCGCATCAAGCGGTACTTCGGCACGCTCCGCAAGGGGACGGTCGCCGCGATCGAGACGGCCGGCGGGGACGTCGCCGGCGCACGGTTCGCCACCGTGGACGAGTCCGCGATCGCCTTCGCGGATGGAGGCTACGTCTCGGTCTACATCGGCGATCCCGACGGACGCGGCAACGCGGCGCTGGCCGCGCTGGCCGCCACGGCGATCGAGGAGGTGCGCGCGGCCGGCATCGAGGTTCGGTGCGTCGCATCGGAGCGCGAGGAGTTCGCCGTGGCCATGACGCTCTACGTGCGGACCGGCGCCGACACCGCCGCCATCAAGGCCGCCGCGCGCGCCGCGGTGCTCGACTACATGGGGCGCCACCCCCCCGGCCGGACGCTCTACTACAGCCGCCTGGAGGCCGCCGCGATGGTGTCCAGCGATGTCCGCGGCGCGGTGGTCACCACGCCGACGGGCGAGACGAAGACCCCGAGCGCCGCCTACAAGGCCCTGCGCGTCCCCAGCGCATCGCTCACCCTCACCATCACCGAGATCTGAGGCATGGCCCGCACCACCGCCGATCTGCTCGAGCAGTTGATGCGGTGGCTCCCGCCCGGCATGGCGCCGTACCGGCCCGTGCTCGGCGGGTACGCCGCCGCTGCGCGCGCCGCCGAGGTCGCTGGCGAGGCCGCAGTGGACGCCGCCACGCTGGGGGGGGCGGTCGCGCAGTGGCTCGACCTGCACGCCCGCGGGTACGGTGTCGAGCGCGCCGACGGCGAGACCGACGCCCAGCTCGTGGAGCGTCTGCGCAACCCCGAGGACATGCTGACCCGCTCGGCCATCCTGGCTGCAGCCGACCGTCTCCTGGCCGACTACACCGACGTCGCCGCGGTGATGATCGAGAACTGGGACGGCACGCACCTCGACCTCGACCTGTACCTGGACATCGCCTGTCTGGTCCCGCAGAAGGCGTTCGCGCTCGTGGTGCCGCTCGTTGGTGACCCCGTCACCGGCGCGTCGTTCGCCGACTCCGACTACGCCGATGGCGAGACCTACGCAGGGTCGGGCGTCGAGCACCCCGTCTATGCGGTGCTGCTCCGCGAAATCCACCGTCTTCGCGCCGCCGGCGTGAGCTGGTGGCTCGTCATCGACCCGCGCGTGGCCGAGGGCGACAAGACGTTCGCCGACTCCGACTACTTCGACTCCTCGTTCGCGATCCCGTAGGGAGCACACCCATGGCCCACCCCAAGACCCTGCTCGGCGCGCGCGTCGAGTTCACCGACGGCGAGCGCCTGCCGTCGTCGGACCTGGACCGCATGGGCGATGTCGCGCTCCTGTCGCTGTGGCACCTGGTGGCGCGGCTGTGCGAGTCCGAGGTCGACGGCAACCCGATCCAGGGCTTCCCCGGCACCGACTGCCTGGTGACGCACAGCAGCGGCATCACGGTCTCGGTCGCTGCCGGCTTCGGCGTGTACTACGACGCGGCGGCGACCGCGCAGGACTACGAGCTCTCCGCGTACCGCCCGATCGTGGTTCCCGCGGCGTTCACGGCGACGATGGCGGCGCACGACGCCACCAACCCGCGAATCGACATCGTGTGCCTGGCCCCCGCTGTCGATACCGACGCGGCCGAGTCGCGCAACATCAAGAGCCCGACGACGCTGGACACCTCGACCCAGACGGTGGACAAGCGCGAGGTGCTGTCCTACGCCGTTCAGGTGGTCACGGGCACCCCGGCAGCCACCCCCGCGGCTCCAGCGACGCCTGCCGGCTACCTGAAGATCGCGGAGGTGCGCGTGCCGGCGGTGTCGGGGAACGCGACGGTCACCGACGTGCGCCAGCTCCTCCAGCTCGGACACGCCTGGCGCACGCACCCCAAGGACGTCACCGACGACTACGTGCCCGGCAGCGGCGGCGAGCTCGACTGCAGCGCGGTCGGCACCTTCGTGGTGACCATCGCCGCCGGCGAGGCGGTGATCTCGGGCTTCCGCTACCGCTACCGCGCCTCGACGGTGACGATCTCCGGCAACAGCTCGGGCAACGACCGCATCGACGTGGTGGTGGCCGACCGCGACGGCACGATCAAGGTGGTGGTCGGCACCCCGTCCGCCACCCCGGTAGCGCCGGCGGTTGGGGCCTACCAGCTCTCGCTCTGCACCGTCAGCGTGCTGAACGGGACCGCTGGCATCCTCGACATGGACCTGACCGACACCCGGGTGCGCGAGCCCATCAGCACCGCGCAGATCCAGGACGCCAACGTCACCACCGCGAAGATCGCGGGGTCCGCGGTGACCACGGCGAAGATCGCCAACGGCAACGTCACCGGCGCCAAGCTCAGCGTGGTCCCGGTCATCCCCCAGCTCACCGTCGGCGCCGAGGCGGCCAACGCCATCGCGGTCAGCATCCAGATGCGCGACCTCGACGGCAACAACGTCGCCCGCGTGGTCCGCTTCGTCGCGGAGGTCTACCTGGACTCGCTGGGCGTCGACAACTCCGGCGACTACCGGCTGTCCGAGACGGGCGCGGGCACCATGGTGCGACCGACCAACCACCCCGCGCCCATCTACGTCTCCACGATCGTCGTGGACACCGACGCCAACGGCGCCGCCCAGGTGACCTGCACCGACAACGTCACCGGCGCCAACCGCGGCGTCTTCTTGCTCGTCACCCCCGTGGGGACCGCCGGGTATCCCGCGCTCGCCGACCTCCCGTTCAACTGAGGCTTTCTCCATGGCTCACCCCCGCACCCGCCCCGGCGGCTACGTCCACACCGCCACCGGGGAGAAGATCCTCGCCGAAGACCTCGACGCCATCGGCAGCATGTCGATCCAGAGCGTCACGTCGCTCCTCGCGCGGCTGTTCGAGGAGTCCGGCGCCCCACTCGAGGGCTTCGTCGGTGACGACTGCCTGGTGTCGCTCTCGTCCGCCCCGCTGACGCTCGGCATCGCGGCCGGTTGGGGCTTCTACTACGACACGGCCGCCTCCGACGAGTTCGGCCCCGTGTACCGCCCGATCGTGGTGAGCACCGCGACCACCACGGTGCTCGGCGCCCACGACGCCACCAACCCGCGAATCGACATCGTCTGCCTGGCTCCGGCCTACAGCAACGATCAGGCCGAGACCCGCTCCATCAAGGACCCCAGCACGTCGGTCATCACGTCGCAGTCCGTCAACAAGCGGTCGAAGCTGAGCTACACCCTGCAGGTGGTAGCCGGCACGCCCGCAGCGACGCCCGCCGCGCCCGCCACGCCCTTGGGCTACCTCAAGATCGCCGAGGTGGCGGTGCCCGCGACGGCTGGCACGGCGACGGTGTACGACACCCGCGCGCTGTTGGACCTGAGCCCGTCGCTGCAGCCGGAGCCCCCGGTCGAGTACATGACCAACTACGTCCCCGGAAGCGGCAGCGAACTCCTGGTGTCGGCCACCGCGCCGGCGTCGGCGTCGGTGCTGGTGACGTACGGCAAGGCGAGCATCCAGGGGCGGCGGCGGCGCTACGTGCGGCAGACCCTGGCGGTGACGGCCAACGCGACCGGCAGCACGCGCTACGACAAGGTCGTGGCCGACTCCGACGGCACCGTGCAGGTCGTCGTCGGCGGCAACGCGCCCGGCACCGCGGTCGTCGGCGCGGACCAGGTCGAGCTCTGCGAGATCGCGGCCCCCAACGGGTTCGCCACGATCGTCGGCGGCAACCTCACGGACCTGCGCAACCGCCGCCCGGTGGGGTCGGCGCAGATGCGCGACAACGCCGTGGCGACGGCCACCATCCAGGACGACGCGGTCACCACGGCGAAGCTCGCGCCGAGCACCATCCAGTACGCCGAGATCGCGCTCACCGCGGCCGAGGTCAAGGCGCTGCGCGCCACCCCCAAGGCGCTGGTGCCGGCGCAGGGGGCCGGCACGATGATCGAGCTGGTCTCCGGGGTGGTGCTCCTCGACTACGGCACCGCCGTCTACACCATCACCGCCGCCGGCGACGACATGCGCATCAAGTACGGCTCCGGCGCCGGCATGGTGGCCTCGACGCTCATCGAGCCGACCGGGTTTCTCGATCAGGCTGGCGACATGGCGGCGCAGTTCCTTGGGCAGCCGGGCGTGTTCACGCGGGCGAACTGCGAGAACCTGGGGCTGGTGCTCCACAACGTGGGCGCCAACGAGTACACCGTCGGCGATGGCTTGGTGCGCGTGAAGATGGCGTACCGCGTCCACGCCACGGGCTGGTAGTCACTCGGGGTCGTCAACAACCGCGCTGGACGGCCCAGGCGCGGCTCCTGCCGCGTCCTGGCCGAAGTGCCGTACGCGGACAAGAGGCAGCGCATCGACGGCGTCCAGGGCGGCTCCCAGCGCCTCCGTGGCCGCCCACAGGTCGTAGTTGGCCTGCAGGGCGAGCCAGAACTGCGGCGAGGTGCCGAGGGCACGGCCGAGCCGGAGCGCGGTGTCGGCCGTGATGGCCCGCTTGCCGCGGATGATGTCGTGCACCCGCGGCTGCAGGACACCCATCGCCTTGGCGAGCCGGTAGACGGTGATGCCCCGACGTTCGAGGGTGTCCGCGAGCTCGGCGCCGGGGTGCTCGGCGTGATGCACGACCGCGGGGTCGCGCGTGATGCTGGTGCTCATGCTGCTCTCCATGTGGGTGGGGGCCGAGCCCCCTGGGCTCAGTGGTAGTCGGTGATCTCGACGTCGTAGGCGTCGCCCGCCTCCCAGCGGAACAAGACGCGGTAGCGGTCGTTCACGCGGATCGCCTTCCGCCCGCCCGCGTAGTCCTCCAGGGACCGGCCGTTCCCGGCGAGGTCCGCGAGGCTGCGGGCGGCGTCGAGCGCCTGCAACGCGCGCGCGCCCGAACGCTGGATTTCTTGCGCAAGTCGGTGGCTCCGACCCGTGAGGAAGAGGGCTTCGGTGTGGCGGCAGCGGAAGGTCTTGATCATGATTCAATAGTACCGCGACGCGGTACTACCGTCAAGCGAAATCATACACCGTCCTGCAGATTCGCGCCACGCGCATCCCAGGGCGAATTCCTCACGAGGCAAGCATGTCCGAGACCGACACCGACCACGAAACCGCCTACGACCCGCCGCCCGCGCCGCCCGGGGTGTCGGTGGACATGCAGTACCTCGCGGCGGTGCACGCTCACGGCACGCGCGCGATCATCGAGGACAACCGGCGCCGCACGTCGCGGCTGGTGCGGGAGTTGCGGGCGGACCCGGAGCGCGGCCCCGGCCTGGGCGGCTGGCTGGCGGCGCGGCTGGGCAAGCTCCCCGCGCCGCTGCAGACCTCGCTCGCCCTGGGCGCGATGTACCTGCTGATGCAGCTCGGCGGCGCGCTGTACGAGAGCATGACCGGCCGGTCTCCGCCGCAGCCCACCCAGCCCGTCACGTTCGGCGCTTCGGCGGCCGAGCCCACCCGCGAGGAGTAGATGCGCCTCCCGCTCGCCTCCAACCGCATTCGCCGCGGCTCGCGCAGCCACACCTTCGGGACGGTGCGCAAGCACCCCGACGGCAGCCCCAAGCCGCACCAGGGCTGGGACTTCGCCGCCGCGGTGGGGACGCCCTGCTACGCCGTCGCCGCGGGCAAGGTGCACGGCCTGCGCAACGCCGGCGACTACGGGCGCCAGCTACTGGTCGAGCTCGACGAGGCCGTGGGCGGCGCGCGGTTCGCGTTCTACGCCCACCTGGACGACGTGGTAGTGGCGCCTGGAGAGCGCGTCGCCGAGGGCCAGCTGGTCGGGCACACCGGCAACAGCGGCAACGCCTACGTGCTCGACGATGCGGACGACCACCTGCACTTCGAGGCGCGCCAGGTGCCCTGGCCCGGCCTCGGGCTCCGGGGGCGGGTGTCGCCGCTGGTGTGGTTCTGGGTGTGCCCGCTCGACGAGGCGGTCAGCGCGGGGTGAGTGTGCCAGAGGTGTGCCAGAGCACACCCGCAGGTGCCGACGAATCCGGCACGGCTCGTAAAATCTGGAACGACCTTCCCGGCGGACGCGCTACGTTTTCGGCGTTCAACGCCGGATGCGGTGATCCCGTGTAGTAGGTTCGAATCCTTCCGCCCCAACCACATCAACCGGCGTAGCAGGCTGATCATTCGCAGGCGCCGACGCGGGTGTGCCGGCGACTGTGCCGGCGAGCACATCGGTGCTCCCGACGAGATCGGACGGCGCCAGGTGGGCGTAGCGCTGCGTCACGTCGATCGAGGCGTGCCCGAGGAGCACCTGCACCCGCTGCAGGCTCACGCCGGCGGCGACGAGCTGGCTGGCGAAGGTGTGCCGCATCCCGTGGAGGCCGATGTCCCGGAGCCCGCTGGCCTTGCACACGGCCTCCCACGGGTACTTGGCGTCGTCCCTGCCCACCCCGAACACCAGGCCGTCCGCGGGCCCCACGCAGCCGGCGAGCGCGGCCAGGGCGTCGGGGGGCAGCGGGACGATGCGCTCGCGGCCCGACTTCGGCAGCGTGGTGGCCTCCAGCCGCCGCACCTTGCCGTCGGCGTACGTCGCCCCCACCGTCGTCGAGCGCCGAACGTGGAGCCGGCGGCGGTCGATCTCGACATCCCCCCAGCGCAGCGCGTACAGTTCGCCGATGCGGAGGCCGGTGCGGAACCCGACGAGGAAGAGGAGCCACCAGCCCGGCCGGACCTCGCGGCACGTCGAGAGCCAGCGCGTTGACTCGGCGGCGGTGTACCAGTCGACCGCGGGCGGGCGTGCCTCGAACTTCCGGAGCTTCGGGGCGGCGTCGATGTAGCCCCACTCCGCGGCGGTCCGCAGCATCGACGAGAGGCACCCGATCACCTCGTTGGCCCACTTCGGCGCGATGGCCCCGGCGGCGATCTCGGCGTGGAGCTCGGCCGTGAGCTTCGCCAGGCGCGCCGGGTGGACGACGTCGGCCAGGTCCTCGTGCTGAAAGTGGGGCACGAGCCAGACTCGGCAGATCGACTCGTACAGCTTGACCGTGCTCGGCCGGAGCGTGGGCACCACGACGAGCTCGAGCCAGCGGCGGGCGAGCCCGGAGAACGCGGCGCGCGGGGCGCTACCCCGTCGGCTGACGGCCGCCACGACCTCCGCGGCCAGCCGGTGCTCCTCCCGCTCGGCCTCCTTGCGGGTCCGGATGTCCGGGCCAAGGCTCCGGCGGTATCTCACCTCGCGGCCCGCCTCGTTCGGCCCGTACCACTCCGCGTACCACCGCTCGCCCCGCTTGTACGCCATCCGCCGCCGCCTCCTGTGCCGCCAGCCACGCCTCCAGCCGTTCGGGCCGGAAGCGGAGGCTACCACCGATCCGCACGGAGGGCAGGGCCCCCTTCGCGGCGAGCCCGTAGACGGTGCTCGGCGCGATCCCCAGGAGCGCCGACACCTGGTCGACGTCGAGGAGCGGGCGGAAGGGCAGCGGGGCGGTCATCTACGCGGCCCTCACGATTGCACTGGCCTTCGGGTACGCCTGGGTCTCGCGGGGGAACACCACGCCTCTGACGAGCGGCCACACGTAGGCGAGGCACCCGGGGTGCCGGTAGCGGCGGAAGGCAGCGCGGGCCCGCACGACGTAGGCGGCGTCCCCCTCGCCCGGGAGCTGCGCCGGGGCGCCGGCCGCAAGGAGTACGTCACGGGAGTAGCGGGCGCCCTGGTCGCCGGTCATCACCTTGTCGAGCACCCTCTTCGGCAGGTCACGGCCGTTGGCTTGGTACTTCGTCGCCGGGTTCGCCCGCCCGACGTGGCGGCCGTTGAGGGCTTGGTAGATGGTCCCGACGTGGCCGGGGGTGACCACGCGGCCGTCATCGGTGCGCCGCTCCACGGGGTCGGAGAACGCCAGCACGGCGCGGAGTTCGGGACGGGCGGCGCGGAGCAGGCGGAACGCGCGAGCGAGGAACCAGGTCTCGCCGTTGCCCTCCACGTCGTCGAGGAGCACGAAGCGGCTGAGCTCCACGGCGCCGTCGTTGCCGTAGCCGGTCCACTTCGGCAGAACGGCCTCGGACTGCGGCACGCCGAAAACGGCGACCCCCACCAGCTCGGGGGTGACCCAGGACCGCGCCCGGAAGAGGCCGACGCGGACCCGGGCCGCCGGGTAGCTGCCCGAGTAGTGGTGGCGCTCCACGAAGGTCCGGGTCTCCCGGTCGCCGTCGATCAGCTCGACGCCGTAGCGCCGCACGTCGATCGGCTCCGTGGCGATCCGGAACGACGCCCGGCGCTCCCGCCACCGCTGGTTGCTCGGGCTCATGCGGCACGCTCAGCGGTGGTGAAGCCGCGGAGACGCCCGGCGCGCTCCACCATCACGATCCGTCCAGCATCCCGGAGCGCCCGCACGGCCTCGGCGACATCGAGCACGGTGGCACCGAGGGCATCGGCGATGCCGGAGGCAAGGAGCGGCACCGGGGACGCGGCCAGAACGGCGTAGGCGGCCTCGGGATCCACAGCGGCGCGGGGCTTGGCCTCCGCCGGCGTCCAGCGCGGTAGTAGGGGCTCACCGCGCTTGGCGCGCTGGCGGATGCCTGTCCAGATCGTCCACAGCGTCGAGGGCGCGCACCCCGACAGGAACGGGGACTCCGCGATGTGCTGGTCCACCTCCTGCACCGCGAGCACCCCGGCGATCGCCATCGTCTCCGCGCGGGCCTGGGCGATCCCGGTGACGTACCACTCCTGCTTCGCGTCGTACCAGGCCGCAGCGTCCGCCTTCCCCTTCTCGCGGCGGTCCGCGAAGTCCTGGGCGGTGTAGACCGGGGTGAGGCCAAGCAGGGCCAGCAGCGGCGCTTCGTCGGCGCGCTTCTTCGTGTACTTACGCGCCAGGGTGTGATCGAGCTTCGTCGGTTCAGCCACGCCACACCTCCGGCCGGCACGTCGCCGGCAGGTACAGGGGGTGCTCGGGATCGCCGGCCGCGGTGAGGCGGAAGGCGTGGAGAGCGACGCCCGCCCGCCGAAGCCAGAGCGTGAAGTCGAACAGCCGAGCCCGGAGCGACGGCGGCAGCTTCGCCCGGGAGCCCCACGCGCACACAACCAGCGCCCGGGGCAGGCGGCAGGCGGCGAGTACCGCTTCGTCGTTGCGAGGGCCGGCAGCGGACAGGGGCGCGGTGCGCAGCTCGTTCACGTCGGTCGCGCGGAGGGCGAAGACGTTGACCATCACCAGCGACCCGCACCCGCCGCCCACGCGAACGACAGGCAGCGGCGGATCGTCGGGTCGTTCGTCGCGGCGTCCGCGGTGCTCGGGTTCACCCCGATCACCACCATCGGCCGGCGCTCCGGTGCCCACTCGCGCGTCAGCGAGTAGCGGTACGGGCCTTCGATGTCGGCGGAGCAGCGCATCGCTCGGGCACACTGGTCGCAGGCGACGCCGGTGCGTCGGGAGAACCAGCCGTCGTAGCCGCAGGCCGGACACTCCAGGTGGAAGCCCACGTCGCCGGCGTCGCCGGTCCATCGCATCAACACGCGGTTGGCGTCGGCGACGGGCGGACGCGGAGGTGCGGAGAGGAGGGAGAGCTGGGTCACTTCGCCGCCGCTTCGGCGAACTCGCCGAGGTTGCTGGTGAACAGCGCCGCCGCCACGTCTGGGAGCACCATGTTCCCGATGCGGGCGACCTGTTCGGCCTTGGTTCCGATCCGGACCATGTCGGCCCACCCGTTCGCGGCCGCCAGCTCGGGCGGCTGGAGCATCCGCATGGCGATGTCGACGATCGCGTACTCGGTGCTGCTGATCGTCGTCGTGACCAGCCCGAGGCGGTCCTTGGTGGTGACGGTGCGCAGGGGCTCGGCCAGCTCCTGCCCGTCGCGCTCGCTGCCGTAGTAGGGCGAGAGGAAGGCAGAGACGAGGCCAGCGTGCCCGTCGCCCCGGCCGCCGCCCGCGGTGACCGTCGGCGCCGGCGCGTCCACCGGCTGGCCGGCGCGGGCGCTGCCGTGGAGCTTGTCGAGGAACACGGCCACGGGCGCCTTGTTCACGTTCCCGGCGATCGTCTGCATCGGCTCCTCGAGTCCGCGGCCGAAGGCTTGGTGTCCGTTCTCGCCGCCGTTGTGCTGCGCGAGGAAGGCGGCCACCACCGCGCCCTGCGACCCCTTCGCCGTCGTGGTCCCGAGCGGCCGTTCGATGTCGCGCACCCGTGGCGCCTGCCCCTCCCGCTCGCCGTTGCGGGTCTCGATCAGGTGGGCGGCGGCGACGATGTGCCGCCCGCCGCCGGTGACGGCGCCCAGAGGCTCGGTGGGGCTGTGGGGGGCGTTGTTCGCGTTGTTGGCCACCATGACCGGCGACACCACCGCGTGCCGGTTCTTCCGCGTCACCGTCGACAGAGGCTCGTCGCAGCCAGCCGCGGTGTCCGGCGTGCTCTGCTGGTCGATCGTCACCAGGAACGGCTTGGGGTTGTCGAGCACGAACCGCCGGACGCCCTCCCGGATGCGCGCCAGGGTGGCGTCGGCGAGCGGGCGCTGGGGAACGCCATCGGCGCCCACCTCCCGCGCCCACGCCTTCGCCTCCTCGGGGGTGGCGAAGATCGAGAGCATCGGGATCGACCAGTCGATGCACTCGGCCGCCGTACGCCACGGCTTCGGCCGCCCCGGACCGTGGGTTGGCTCCGGCCAGATGATCGGCTCGCCATCCCGGCGAGCGATCAGGTACAGCCGCTTCCGGGACGTGGGCGCGCCGTAGTCGCACCCCACGAGGTTTCGCCACTCCACGACGTAGCCGAGGGACTGGAGGTGCCCGACGAACAGGCCGAACAGCTCCCCCTTGCGCGCCGCGATCGGCTTGTGCCAGCGGCGGTGCCGCTTGCTGCCCTTGGCGCCGCGGTGCTTCCGTCCCCCGCGCGCCGGACGGGTGAGCGGGCCCCACGTCACCAGCTCGGACACGTTCTCGAGGAAGATGATGCGCGGGCGGACCTCGGCGGCCCACCGGACCACGACCCACGCGAGGCCGCGGACGCCCTTGTCGACTGGGGCGCCGCCCTTGGCGCGGCTGAAGTGCCGGCAGTCCGGCGAGGCCCACAGCGCGTCGACGTGTCGGCCGCGCGTCGCGGCGCGGGGATCGACCTCGAACACGTCGCCGTGGTAGTGCTCGGTCTCCGGGTGGTTCGCCTGGTGCATCCGGATCGCGTGCTCGCAGTGGTTGATCGCGACCACGGGGCCCTGACCCAGCGCGCGGCGAACGCCCTCGGACGCGCCGCCGGCCCCGGCGAACAGATCGACCACGATGGGGCCATGCAACCGCCCGAACAGCCCGGGCGCCCGGTCGATCGGGGTGCAGGTGTCGTTAGCCACCGCCCACCTCCTCGGCGCTGCTCGCCGTCCAGGTCACCACCCCGACGACCTCGAACCGCCCGACCAGCGTGTCAGCGGCGTCGTACACGTCGAACCGGAACGGCCCGTCGCCCGGGTGGTAGCCGTCCGCAGCGAGCTCGGCGGCCTTGGCGGGGGTGTCCGCTTCGAGCGACTCGGTGATGTCGGCGGCGCGGTCGTGAACGTGGTAGGTCATCGGGGCTCCTTGGGCGCGGCTTCGAGGGCGTCCCGCTCATCCTGCCGAGCGATCCGGTCCTTCTCCAGTTCTGCGAGCAGCATCAACGACGCCCCATCGCTCGCAAGCGCGGCTTCGAAGGCAGCGCGTCGAGCGTCACTCACGGCGCGGATCGCGCGTTCCGCCGCATCGGCCGTTCCGATGCCGTTCATGTAGCAGTTCCACGCGTGGCGGGACCGCTTGGCTGCGACCTTCAACTCCTCCTCGGCGATGCCGGCGAGCCCCGTGTACTCGTCGGCGGTGAGCCTGAGGGCTTCGAGCATGTCCTTCATCGCTTCGTCTCCTCCCCCGGCAACGCCGGGAGCGTGATGCCGTCCGCGGTGCGGAGGGCGTAGTTGTGGGCGAGGGCGGCGCTCACGGCGTCACCTCCACCCCGTCGAGGATCACCCGCCACCCGGCGCGCACGAGGAACGGCGCAGCCCATCGGCGGTGGCAGTCGGCGCCCTTCGCGCAGGCGCAGAGGAGGGTGTCGCCGTCGGCTACCCAGCGCCCACCGTTCGGCGGCCCCGCGGCGAACAGGGCGCCCGGCCGCAGGTGGTTGAGCGGCGTCAACTGCCCCTCCCACCCCTCCTCCAAGAGCCGCCGGTACTCGGCGACCAGGGCGGGATCAACGACTCCGCCCCGGCGACGTTGCTCGATCAGCGCGGGCAGGAGCCGCATCGCGGGGCCGAGCGGAACGAGCGCGGTCACCTCGCCGTCGCCGCGCTCCCAACGGCGCGGGTTGAGCATGATCCGCCACCGGAGCCCCGGCCCATGCAGCTTCGGTGACGACCAGTTGGTCAGGTGGAGGGTGGGGGCGCTCACGGCGTCACCTTGGCGGCGATGGGGCCATGCTCGGCGAGCCACCGCGCGCGAACCGCAACGCGTGTGACCTCACTGTACCGATGTGCCGCGCCGGCCTGACTGTAGAAGGCCGCGGCGTCGGCATCCATTTCCTTGGCGATCTCCTCCAACCCCGCCCGCCGGCCCTCGGCGTGGGCGGTGGCGAGGGCGGCGGTCAACCGCTCCACCTCCGCCACCACGTCCCGCAGCGCGTACACGCACGGGTCGCACACGTCGTCGCAGCACGTCGGGCACACCTCGCGGGGGTCGTGAGCGTGAGTAGCCAGCGCCTCCCGCGCCGGGGTCAGGTCGAGGGGGTCAGCCACGGGCCACCTCCTCCCGCATCCGGGCCTCGCAGTCGTCCAGAGTGCCGTAGGTGGTCCGGTCGCCGATGGTGAGCGCCCAGCCGCTCCCGTCGCCGGGGTCGGCGTGAGGGTGGTACATCAGCTCCACGGGTACGTCGTTGGCGAGGCCGTAGACGGCGAGCTGGCGGAGGAGGTCAGCCACGCTCCACCTCCTGTGCGCACACGCACACGCGATCGGTCGTCATCGCCCACACGTAGGGATGGCACTGCTCGGCGCAGGCGCGGTTCTCGGCTTCGGACTGTTCGCTGGCGACGAAGATCAGCGCCACGAATCCGATGGCGAGGAGTCCGCCGACAACCCACGGAGCGGCGAAGACTACGAGTTCGAGGATGTCGTCGAGGTCAACCACGGCCCACCCCGCACACCGCGTCGATGGTGTCCGCGGCCAGACCCACCGCGATGTCGAATGACTCGGACCCATCCGCGAGCGTCCGCAGCCCCGCGGTCTGGATGCCCACGACTCGGCGCACCAGCGCGAGGTCCGCATCCCGCGCCCCGGCGTTGCGCTTGGCCTGCACCAGGTCCTCCACGGCGCGGACGATCTCGGAGTCGTCCACGTCCACCGGCAGGCCCAGCGCCTCGCGGATGTCGCTCAGCGTCTCGCTCGTGGCGCCGTCGCTCAGCGCGTCGTGGGCGGCCTGGCACAGGCTGCCGTAGCGCCCGCCCTCGGTCTCCACGTTGGCGAGGTGGCGCACCATCGCCCCCACCTGGCCGACCACGTCCTGCTCGGGCGCCGAGAACCGCGTGGTGAGGTTGGCGATCATCTGGAGCTGGGCCTCCGCGCGGCGCGCCCGTCCGTCCAGTTCGGTGATGTCCACCGACCGGTCGGCCTCAGTGGGCTGGGGGGCGAGGGCGGCGTTGATGCGCGCCTGTGCGGCATCGACGACGGCGCGGTGCCCCCCGAGCCCCTGCGAGGTGTCACCCACGACGAACTGATGCAGCCCCTCGTGAGCGTCGCCGTTGACCAGCGCCTTGATGCACCGTTCGCCACCGTTGCAGCTCGTCTCGGCGCACCGCTCCGTGCGGGGGGCCGGCTTCGATTCCTCAGCCAGCGAGGAATTGGCCTCGCCCCCCTCGCCGTGCAGGTTGCGCACCGCCGTCGCCCGGCGCTCGGCCTTGACGCGGGCCGTGCGGTCCTCCCACAGCGTCGCCCACACGCGGGGATCGTCGGTCCAGCGGGCGCCGTCCTCGTTGACCATCGCGAGCACGCGGCTGTAGTCGCGCGCGCACAGGTCGCGTCGGTGACCGGGGTTGGCGCATCCCGGCCAGCGGCAGGCGGTCAAGGTGTCGATCTTGGCTTGGGTCATGGGCTCAGGCTCCGGTGTCGTCGGGGAGGGAGAGGGCGAGGGAGAGGGCGCGCCGCTCGCGGTGGAGCTCGGCGCGGTGTCGGGTCCGGTCGGCGCCGAACAAGGCAGAGGGTCCGGCGAGCTCGCGGAGAACGGCGACGAGGCGCAGGGCAAGACCGGCGTCTCGGGGCTCTCCGTGGGCGTGGGGGCCGTCGCAGTCGCCGTCGGCGTCGCAGCCGCGGGACTCTCCACGGTGCCACACGAGGCGGGGGTCGAGGTCGGTGTGCATGGGGCGGGCTCCTCAGAAGGGGATGCAGTCGCAGGGGCCGTGGCGGTTGGCCCGTCGTCCGCACTCGCCGCAGGGCCGTTGGTGGGCGTGGAGCCGTCGCAGTCGGCGTTGGCGGGGGGTGCCTCGTTCGTTGCGGGCCCGGGGAAAGGTGCGGTCGCGGTCGTCCTCGGCGCATCGTCCGCAGAGCTTGCCGACGTCGGGACGGTCGCGCAGCCAGCCGGAGCCGCGGCCGCACCACTCGCAGTGGACGGGGCAGGCGCATCCTTCGGCGCGGTGGCAGCGCGGGCAGGGCTCGGCCGGGATGGTGAGATCGAACTCGTCGCACCAGCCGTCGCAGTCGTGGGCGCCGCAGCGGTGGCACCGCTCGTCGTCGCAGTCGTCGGGGTCGTACACGGTCGCTCCGTGGTGAGGCAGCCGCGGCAGACCTCGCCGTGGCGTTTGGTGGGCCCGTCGCACCACGGGCAGGTGTGGCGGGTCGGCAGGTGCTCGCCGAACGCGCCGAAGTCGGTGTCGGTGTCGGTGTCGGTCATCGCGGAGGGCCCTCACCGAACGCGAGCCAGCCAGGGTCGACGCCGAGGATGCGCGCGTACGTGTCGATGGTGTCGAGGTCCATCCGCGTTTCCCCGGCGAGGTGCCGCCGAGCCATGCGGAACCCGGAGTGCCCGGGGTCCATGCCGCTCGCCCGGCGGCCGAGGGTGACGATCTCCATGCGCCGCGCGATGAGCGCACGACGCAGGTTGGCCCGGGCGCGCTCGTCCACGGGCGTCACGACGCACCGCCCGTCGCCGTCCGGCTCGCCAGGAGCACCGCGGCGTGCTCGGCGTCCCAGGCGTGCACCGGGTAGCGCAGGAGCTCCCCGGAGTGCCGGTCGTGCACCAGGCGCTCCACGGTCGCCGTCGTCGCTCCGGCCGGGCGCGTGACCCGGAAGCGCGCGCCGTCGTCGCGGTCCACCAGCACGCCGTGATGGACGGCGCGGCGGACGGTGTAGGTGCGAGTCGAGTACGGCGCGGCGGTCATGCGGCGGCCCTCGCGAGCTCGGCGCGGCGGATGGCGCAGGCGACGCCGGCCGCCACACGCGCGTCGGTCAGGGCGCGGTGCGCCGCACCCTCGAAAGCCACGCCGTAGTGTTCGGCCGCCGCCGACAGCTTGAGCCAGCGCTGGACGCCGATCTCCGCCTTCGCTCGCTCCATGACGCACGAGGCCCAGCGCGACGACGTCCAGCCCATGCGGCGCAGCATTTCGCGATCAAAGTCCACGTTGTACGCGGTGACCCACGGGCTTCCGTGCTGGGACATCCAGCCCTCGAAGCTCTGCGCAGCGCCGAACGCATCGACGCCACGGGCGCGAATCTCCTCGATCGTCAGGTGGTTGATCTCGAGCGCCGGAGCCGCCCGCTCGTCGAGCTCGGGCGGAATGACCAGCGAGGACCACGCGGCGATCTCGGACCCGTCGCGGTCGAGGATGACCGCGGCGAGCTCCACCACGTTGGCCCAGGGGTCGCGCGGCAGGCCGGTCGTCTCCGTGTCGAGCACGCAGAGCCGGCTGCGGAACAGGTCAGCCACGGTTCACCTCCGTCCCCGGCGCGGCGCACGGCGGGTCCATGTGGGCGAAGCAGCTCAGCGCGAGGTCATCGAAGATGCGGCCGATGCGGCGCTTCGACGTCTCGGTCATGAACCGCTCCGACAGGATCGCGTTGAGCACCCGGTTCCGGGTCATGATCTGCTCGCGGGTGAGCACCCGCTTCTTCCCCGTCCACTCGGCGTCGATCTGCGCGGCCACCTCCTCGACGGAGTTGATGTGCGTCACGCCATCATCGTCGCGGTCGATGAAGACGCCGCTGAGCGGCTTGTGTTCGTAGGGCTTGCGTGCCATCACCCACCCCCACGCGGCGCGGCGCACATGCACACGAGGTTGTGGCTCAGCGCCGACAGGCGCGGGTAGCACTCCTCGGCGCAGGCACGCGCCTTCGCCGTCGCCTCGGCGTCGGCCCTGTAGATGAGCATGCCGATGCCGAGAATGCAGGCCAGGCCGAGAACCACAGGCCAACCGAAGAACATCAGCTCAACGGCGTCTTCGAGGAGACTACGCACGGGTCACCTCCGGCGCACCCGCAACGACGGTCATCGCCCCGGGCCGCGTCACCAGGTACACCACGGGCCCCGCCACCTCGGGCCACTCCCCGGACCAGTCCTGTGCGTTGTCCACGAAGATCGGCAACGGGTCGAGCCCGGCCAACTCGCGCAGCACCACCCGCATCTCCAGGTCCGCGAGGATGCGCTTGCCGGTCGACGCCCGCTTCCACGGGCGCCCGTCGATCAGCACCTCCATCGCCGGCGTCTTGCTGTTCTCCGCCGGCGGGAACCGCCACGACACGTGCTTCATCCTCGGCAGACTCGCGGCCTGCCTCGCCGCGATCTCGGTCGGCGCCCGCCGGATGCAGTCGAGCAGCACCGACACCCGCTCCGCCTCCGCCGCCATCGATGCTGCCGTGCCCTCCGCAGCCACCAGCGCCGACTTGGCCTCCGCCGCCTCCTTGGCCTGGCGCTCCGCCGCACCCTGCGACTGGTAGTGCGCGGTGTAGACCGCGTCGGCCACCTTGACCTCCGACGGGGTCGGGTTCGGGTGCTCGGGCTGCGCCACCGCCTCCGGCGCCGCGTCCACGCTCGGCTCGCGCCCCAGGGCGCGCTGTGCTGCGTCCCAGGACCGCGCCGCTGCCGCACCCTCCTGGAGCCGACGGAACGCGCCCTGAGCCTCCGTGAGCGCCGCGCTGGCCGTGTCCAGAGACGCACGCGCCGCGTGCCCGTCCGCCTCGAGCTTGGCCACCAGCGCGGCGGCATCCGTCGTGTCGGGCGTCTCATCGAACGGGCGGTGGCACGTCGGGCACGCGGCAGCCGCCTGCAGCGCCTTGAGCTCGGCCGCCGCCCGGGCGTAGTCGCGCGCTGCGGACTGGTAGGCGTCGTGCGCCTTGGCGCGCGCCGCGGAGGCGTTGCGCTCGGCAAGCTCGGCGGCCTGGAGCGCGGCCGCGTCGTAGGTGGGCCGCTCGCCCAGCTCCGCCGCCCGCTTGCGCCAGGCGTCCCGCTCCGCAGCCTGCCGCGCGACCGCACGGGCCTTCTCGGCGCGCACCCGCTCGTTCCGGTCGTAGGTGCGCCACGCCTCCGCGGCCTTCATCACAGCCTTGGCCGCGGCCAACTCGCTCGCATCCACCTGCACCGGGGTTGCGCTGCCGACCGCGTGGGCGCGGTTGCGGGCCTCCTCCAGACGCCCCTTCGCCTCGTCTCGACCGCGATTCGCCATGGTCTGGAGCCGCTTGGCCGCGTCCTCGTCCATCGGGTCGGTGGACTTCATCGCCTTCCCGGCCGTCGCCATCAGCTCGGCGATCACGGCACGGGAGTCCACGTTCGGCAGCAGGGACAGGATGATGTCGCGCAGCGGGCGTCCCAGCTCCCGGCGCAGCAGGTCAACCCACTGGAACGGCACCATGATCAGGCGCGCGACATCGGGGCGCGCGCCGATGGGGCCGAGCTGTTGACGCCACGCACTCTCGACCGCGATCGAGGTCGAGTCGCCGTCCTCGACGATCGTGCGCGTGGTCGACCGGCGCGACGTCATCGTGCGCCGCAGGGTCTTGCCCCACGACGTCGTCAGCTCGACCTCCACGCGGGCGTCGCCATCGCGGATGGCATCGGACGGAAAGTCCTCGCCGTCCCGATCGAGCCCCCACAACACGAAGGTCAGGCCGTCGATGATCGACGACTTCCCGCACTCCGACGGGCCGTAGATGGTGGTCGCACCATCGGCGTTGAACGTGAACTCGTTGCGCTCATGCGTCATGAATCCGGCAAGAACAAGCTGGGAAAGCATAGTCGGCTCCTTAGAACAGGCCCTTGCGAGGGGTGGACTTCGGCGCGGCCTTGGCCGCCGGCGTTTCCGCGGGCGCGGCCTTGGCCGCCGGCGTGGGCGTCGCGGCCATCGGATCGACGTCGCTCGCGGCCTCCTCCTCGGCCTCGCTGAACCCGCGGCGGAAGTCGGCTGCGTCGTCGCGGTCGTCGTAGCCGGCCTGGGCCTCGGCCTCCGACGCAGAGCCGAACCGTCCGCTGGCGAACGCGGCGCGACCGGCCATGTACGCCGACGAGCGGCCCCCGGCCGTCTCGCCAGCGTTGGTGGCCGCCTCGGCCTTGCTCTGCGCGTCGGCCTCGTCCCAGCCGGCCAGCCACGCCTCGGTCAGCGGGCCGGGCTTGTAGGGGCTCTTGCGCTGCCCGTGCTGCTCGGCGCGGTAGCGGTACCCGGCGCCGTACGCACGCTCCGCGGCGGCCCGCGCAGCGTCCAGCGCGGCGGCCCGCGCAGTGTCCAGCGCAAGGTCCTGCGCCGACGGGGTGGAGTCCACCGCCGCCGCCGAGCTGGCGACGGTGGGCTCCGGGGCGGGGGGCGAAGGCTGCTCGGCCTGCTGCTGCGGGGAGGGGATGGTGTCGCCGCCGATGAGCGCGGCGGCCTTGGCCTCGCGGTCGGCAGCGATCAGCTCGCGGACCTTGGCGGCGAGGTCCGCGTCGTCGAAGTGCACGCCGAAGTTCTGGCCGTCCCCGAGCGCGAACGTGTGGCGGCTCAGCTGGAGGGACGGGGACATCCGGGCGTGACGCGCCTGGGTCGCGAGGGTTTCGACGCCTTCGAGCTTCTTCAACTCGGCGCGAAGGTGGGCGGCGCGCGCGGCGGCGGCCTGGACGATGTCGGGGGTGCTCATTTGGTGACCTTCGGGGTGGGGTGAATGCCGAACTCAACGGCGGTGGTGGGGGTGGTGAGGCGAGCGACCAACGCCTCGCGCGCGGCCTTGTTCTCGCGGCTGCGATCGGCGGGGTGCAGGCGCTTGGCCACAGACTCGATGGCGCCGACGCCGGGCTCGATTGCGGCGAGCAGTCCAAGCAGCTCCCCGTTCCGGGCCGCCCACGCATCGGGGTCCGCGGGCTGGAACCACGCCAGCGCGAGGCTCAGCGGCGCGTTGGGCACCGGGGCCCGCTTCGTCGTCTCGCAGTAGCCCACACGCCCGCCCTCGACGTCGATGGGGCCGCTCTTCGTCGCTGCCCGCGCCCACGACCACAGCTCCTTCCGGAAGGCATCCGCCACGGCGAGTTGGGTCGCCATCATCTCGGCGTCGGCATCCTCCTGGATGCCGAACCGCATGAACACGCGCGCAGCCTCGCAGCGCGACAGGAACGGGCAGCCCGAGCAGTTGATGCCGGGTCGGGCCGGGCGCTGGCCGTCGGGGCCGCGGACCTCGGCCGCCGCCACCAGGTGCCCGATGTCGCGGCGCCACTGCGCGACAGTCGCCATGCCGAGATCGTCGAGCGCGGTGTCAACCTCGAAGCTCGCGCCCGTGCGAAGGTTGACCACGCGGCGGCGCACCACGTCGGCGTCGGGATGGTGCGCCAGCGCCACCGCGGCCTGGCCCCGAATCTGGATGGTCTCAAGCTCAGCGGCGTTCGTCGGCCACGCGCTCTTCCAGTCGGTGGTGACGAGCACCTTGCGAGCCCATCCGTCCTCGAGGTCTTCGGTGACGACCTCGAAGACGTCGATGGCGGCGCGGTACCACGCGGCGGGCGAGTCGTACGGGACGGGCTGCCACGCCGCGTCGACCGCCAGCCCGTGCTCGTAGCGCGCCGTGGCGCTCAGCTCGTTCCCGGCCAGATAGTCCAGCGCGAGATCGCGGCCGGCGGCGGCGGCGGCCACCGACATCGGCGGCTCTGCCTCCCCCTCGAAGCTGCGGCCGCGGGTGACGAGCTCCCGCACCACGGCCTCGCCGATGCGAGCAGCGTCGACGTCCTCGCCTGCGGCCAGGTGCTCGCCGACGACCTGGATCACGGCGTGGGCGGCCACGCCGACCTGAAACACCTCGCGATCGTACGGTGCGCGGGCCTCGACAAAGTCGATGGCGTGCGCACAGTGCTCCTCCAGGTACCGGAGGGTCGTGCTGCGGTACGTCACTTGGCCCTCCGCAGGGCGCAGGTGCGCGCGAACTTCCGCCACTTGCCGCGCTTGGCCTCACGCTCGGCGGCGCGCTGCCCGCGGATCGCGGCCTGCACCTCGCGGCGCGTCGGCATCTTGCCGCCACAGTCCGCCGGCAGCTTGCCGCGGCAAAGTCGGCACAGCTCGGGGAGCTTGCCGCACTTGCCGGTGACGTGGAGCCTCACCGTGAGCGTCCAGTTGGTGTTCCTGGCCGCGCTCAGCCACTCCGGCAGCGTGGCGGGCGTGCCCGCCTTGGAGGCGCGCGCGGCCATCACGGCACCGACAGGGCGGCGATGTCGTCCGGGACCGCGTCGGCGTCGTCCTCGATGGTCGCCGCCGTCCCGATGCGCAGCAGCTCACGATCCGCCGCGATCTGCTTGCGGTCGGCGCCCATCCCCAGCAGGTGGTGCTGGAGCGTGCGTCCCTCCCCGAAGTCGGGCGAGATGTGCACCACCGGGTAGCGGCTGCCCTCGCCCGTCTTCTCGGCCACCGTGAGCGCGAACGGGACGCCGTAGATGCTGGGGCGCTCGATGCCCAGCGCCGCGCCCTGCTCCCGAATGAACGCCATGAAGCCGGCGATGCTCTCCGAGGTCTCCCAGCCCTTCGAGGTGTACTTCGCGAGCAGCGACGGCATGCCGTTCATCCGGAGCTGGAACACCAGCTTGGAGAACGGCCCGCACAGCGGACGGGTGGGCTTGCCGTTGCGATCCTGACCCTTCTGCTGGAACTCGCAGCGGCGGCCGGGGCAGACGATCTCGTCGTACATCCCGACTTCGCCGGTCTCGCGGTTGACCATGCGCGGCATCCACCGCCGCGCCTCGCAGCCGTTGCCCTCGCAGGAGGGGGCGCCGAGCGGGTGTTCGTGGCCGGGCAGCTTCGCGGCCTGCAGGTTCTCGGTCCAGGCGTCGCGCTCGTGTTCGTGGACGAAGATGCCGCGCACCGTCGAGCGCACGGCGGTGTGGCTCTTGCGCTTGGCCTCGTCCGCCGTCGGGTCGGGCAGCGCGTTGAACGCGGCGAACTGCGGGTGAAACGCGCGGCGCCCCTTCATGCCGCGCGCGTCGGCGGTGGGGAGCACGATGAACAGGCGGTCGCGATCCACGACGCCGCGTCCCTCGACCTTGCGGCCGTTGGCCACCGCGCAGCCGATCGGCTCGCGCAACTTCCGCTTGGGGTCCCGGGGGATGCCGAACGGGGTGCTGGTCATCGCGCCCCCGACGCCGGCCACAGGAGCCAGCAGTACATCGTGGCGACGCCAGCGGCGCTGAGCAGCGCGAGAGCCAGGGCGTCGTTGTAGCGGGTGACGAAGTGGGACATCAGTACACCTCGGGGTGGGAACCGCCCTCGAAGCGCGCGGCGGCCGCGATGGCCTCCTCGCGCGTCGGGGCGGGGATGGTGGCCGGCATGACGCGGCCGGGGACGTAGGCGCGCCGGGCGAGCCAGCGGTGCTGGGAGACCTGCTCGACCGACCAGCCGGCCGGGAGCTCGGGGGCGGGGCGGCGAGCGGCCAGGATGACGAGTTCGGCGCGCATCATGCGTTCCCACGCCGCGCCGAAGGCGGCAGGAGGTCATCGGCGACGGGTCCGAGCTCGACGAAGCGAGCGCCATCGAAGGTGTACCAGACGAACGGCTTGATCACCTCGCCGTCCACCGCAGCTCCGGCGAATCGGTACTTGCCCTGCGCGCCGTCCCACCAGCGACAGACGATAAACCCGTCCAGCCCGGCAGCGGCGCGCATGCCCATCGCGCAGGACTGCGCCCCGGTGGCCGAGGCGGCCCCGCTGTCCCCGGTGGCCGAGGCGGCCCCGCTGTACCCGGTGGCCGAGGCGGCCCCGCTGTCCCCGGTGGCCGAGGCGGCCCCGCGGGTGCCGGTGGCCGAGGCGGCCCCGCTGTACCCGGTGGCCGAGGCGGCCCCGCTGTCCC
>VFQS010001177.1_pt1 | contig 24885 bp, 30 predicted proteins | sample 3512361 | NCBI WGS metagenome assembly VFQS01 (sample SAMN10412375, study PRJNA504923) | tailings metagenome | isolation source: Relicate 1 Philex TSF3 active mining | place: Philippines
AGAACAAGTTAATAAAAACAAAAAAGTCGGAAGAAAAATCTTCCGACCATTAGTGCTAGAAACACTAGCATTTTATTTTTTTAGTATTGATCCAAATACTTCTTTAACAATTGTTACACTTGTATTAGTAATGTTTTGAAGAGCTTGGTTTGGATCTTTTCTTATTTTATTTTCTTCGATTTCAATAAGTTTAAATAAACCAGACAATGATTTCTCGGTAACATAGGTATTCAAGTCAGGGTTGATGTCTTTGCCGCCTGTTAACAGATTTTTTTTATTGTAATTACTAATTAGTGGTTTCCAATATTTCGTTAATTGAACTTGATCTATTGCTTTTTGAACTTTGGGTTTGAAAGCTGTTGTTAATTCTTGTGATGTGTTTTTTTGTAAAAATCGAGTAGCTGAACCTTCACCGCCGTTAAGGATTGATAGTCCGTCATTAACAGTCATGTTTTTAATTGCATTAATAAATATAGGTAGTGCTTCTTTCGATGCTTCTTCTGCGGCCTTATTTAGGGTGTTTTCAAATTTCTCAACTTGTCCTTGTAGCATAAATTTTTCCGCAGTTTGTTTTACTGCAATTGCATCCTCAGGAAAAGGAAGTCTGATTAAGTTATTTTTCCAAAAACCATCTTTAATAGTACAGGTTTTTACAGCGTTTTCAATACCAATATTTAGTGCTCCTTTTAATCCATTTACTATATCCTCCTTAGAAGGGATTTTTTGATTCACAGAATGGTAAGTGGTATTTTCGATAGGGATGTTGTTTGAAACATTTAAAGCTATAATCGATATTCCGGTAAGTATAAATTTTGAAATCATTTAAAATAAATTGTATTTTATATTCAAACTTACGATAATTTTATGAAAAAAAAAGCTATGGTTGCAGAATTGATATCTATAGGTGATGAATTGTTGATAGGTCAAACTATAAACACAAACGCGGCTTGGTTGGGGCAGGAATTATCTTTAATTGGGGTTCGAGTTAAGTGGGTGACTACAATTTCGGATGGTGAGAATGATATTAAAGATGCGTTTGACTTAGCTTTGAGTCGAGCTGATTTAGTAGTGGTTACAGGAGGTTTGGGACCTACCAAAGATGATATTACGAAACATACTTTGGCGAAATACTTCAATACTGAATTGGTTATAAATCAAGAAGTGTTAGAGAAGGTAGAGTTTTTCTTCCGGAAAAGAGGGAGGGAAATTTTGGAAGTGAATAGGTTGCAAGCTGCTTTACCGGAATGTTGTCAGGTGTTATTAAATAATCATGGTACTGCATCTGGTATGTGGTTTGAGAAAGAGGGTAAAGTTTTGTTAAGTATGCCGGGTGTTCCCTATGAGATGAAAGGTATAATGAATGATTATGGCTTTGATAAAATTAAAGCTTTTTTTAATGTTCAAGGCTTGTATCATAAGACTATTTTAACTACAGGAATTGGAGAATCTTTTCTAGCAAAAGAACTTTCTGGTTGGGAGATTGAGTTAGAGAAAGAAGGGTTGTCATTAGCGTATTTGCCATCACCTGGTATGGTTAAATTGAGGGTTTCTTCCTATGTGGGTATATCTGATAAAGAAAAGGTAGAGAATTTTTTGAATCAGGTAAAAGTTCGATTTCCACAGTATGTTTTCGGATATGAAGACGAAACTTTAGCGAAAGTTATTTCTGATTTAGCTCTTAAGTATAAATTGAAATTAGGCACAGTAGAAAGTTGTACAGGAGGAGGTGTGGCTAATGAAATAGTAAGTATTCCAGGATCAAGCGCTTATTTCGAAGGTGCTCTTGTAACCTATTCCTATGATTTAAAAACTAAGCTAGCAAACGTAAATTCGAAAATACTTCAAGATTTTGGTGCTGTTAGTGAAGAGGCGGTTATTGATATGGCTAGGGGAGGAAAAAAGGTACTTGGTGTTGATTTTTGCGTGTCTATATCTGGAATTGCTGGTCCTGAGGGAGGTACTGAAGATAAGCCGGTTGGTACTGTTTGGATGGCGATAGCTCACAATGAAGGTGTAGAGACAAAAAAAATAAAGTTGGGTGATAATCGTCAGCGCAACATTCAAATGACTATATTTGCAGCATTGAATTTTCTCCGATTGACCATTTTAGAAAAAATCGGATAAAATTTAGTTATTTACTTGTGAGTTCAGGAAATTATTATTTTCTTTGCACTCGCTTTTAGAATTAGTTTAAATAAAATTAATAAGATGTCACGAGTTTGTCAATTAACGGGTAAGTCAGTAATGGTAGGAAACAATGTTTCTCACTCTAACAGAAAAACAAAACGCAAGTTCTACCCAAACTTGATTTCAAAGAAGTTTTATCTTCCTGAAGAAGATAGCTATGTTACGTTGAAAATTTCAACTTCTGCTTTAAGAACTATCAATAAGAAAGGGATTACAGCGGCGATGAAAGAAGCTCGTGAGAAAGGATATCTTAAATAAACTACTCGCCCATTGTGAAATGGCATAAAAATAGAAAAGAAAATGGCAAAGAAAGCAAAAGGTAATAGAATTCAAGTGATTCTTGAATGTACAGAGCACAAACAGTCAGGTGCTGCTGGTACATCACGTTACATTACGACTAAGAATCGTAAAAACACTCCTGATAGATTGGAAATTAAAAAGTTCAATCCTATTTTGAAAAGATATACTGTTCATAAAGAAATTAAATAATACGCTGAGAAATGGCAAAGAAAGTAGTAGCGTCACTACAAAAAGGTGGTGGTAAAGAACACACGAAAGTGATTAAAATGGTTAAGTCTCAAAAGTCAGGAGCTTATACATTTAAAGAAGAAATCGTTCACAATGACAAAGTGAAAGAATGGTTCGCAAAAAACTAATTCAATTATAAAGTAATTATTGATTGAGCTTCCTAATTGTTAGGGAGCTTTTTCTATTTTAATAGATATGGCATTTTTTGGTTTATTCTCTAAAGAGAAAAAAGAAACATTAGATAAAGGACTAGAAAAAACAAAACAAAGTTTTTTCTCAAAAATAGCAAGAACAATCGTTGGTAAATCAAAAGTTGACGATGAAGTACTTGATAATTTAGAGGAGATATTAATTACGTCTGATGTTGGTGTAGAAACAACGCTAAAGATAATTGAGCGTATAGAAGAAAGGGTTGCTAAAGATAAATTTTTGGGTACATCAGAATTAAATCGCGTACTAAAAGAGGAAATAGCAAGTTTACTTTCTGAGAATAATTCAAATGATATTTCTGGATTTACCTATGCAAAACAAAACGGAGATCCTTATGTGATCATGGTTGTAGGTGTAAATGGAGTAGGAAAAACAACAACGATAGGCAAATTAGCACATCATTTAAAAGATGAAGGTAAAAAAGTGGTTCTTGGAGCAGCGGATACATTCAGAGCTGCAGCTGTTGATCAATTAATTATTTGGGCTAATAGAGTAGGAGTACCTATCGTACAACAAGGAATGGGTGCAGATCCAGCATCTGTAGCATTTGATGCTTTATCATCAGCAAAAGCACAAGGTGCGGATGTTGTAATTATAGACACTGCTGGTAGGTTGCATAATAAAGTAAATCTTATGAATGAACTTTCTAAAATTCGTCGAGTTATGGAAAAAGTTATTCCAGGTGCTCCTCATGAAGTTTTATTGGTTCTAGATGGTTCTACAGGGCAAAATGCCTTTGAACAAGCAAAACAGTTCTCTGCAGCAACAAATATAAATGCACTAGCTATCACTAAATTGGATGGTACAGCTAAGGGAGGAGTTGTAATAGGTATTTCTGATCAAATGAAAATACCTGTTAAATATATTGGTGTAGGTGAGGGTATTAACGATTTACAATTGTTTAACAGAGAAGAATATGTTGAATCTTTATTTTCAGAGTAAAATAATGAAATTAGTTATATTTTCTATATCATTATTTTTATTGTCGTGTTCATCGTCTAAGTCGATGTCAAAAAATGATGCATCTAAAATAAATACTACCCAATCATTAGTAAAAAAGCCTTCTACTGAATCAAAAAATTCCATTTCTAATAGTATTAAGACATTAAAAAAAGATGAAATAAAGCCAGGTAGAACCGAGGAAATAAAAACGGAAAAAAAAGAACAAGATTTGGAGAAGAATAATTCTAATACAAGAAGTGAATAATTTTTAATCCGAATAGCTAATAAAAAAGAAGGTGTCTCATATTAGGACACCTTTTCTATTTTAATAATATTGACAGGGCAATGTTTACTGGCAATTAAGTTCGCGTCATACTCATCGTCTTCAACTAAAACTGTATACCATCCTTTTTTTTCTGTGCTTCCAATCAAAGTGCATTTACCATCTTTTTTAGAAATTCTCCAACGGTATTTATCTGCCTCTACACATGCATTACAGCCGATACATTTAGCCCTTAATTGTGTGATTCGAACCATTTTTAAGCTTCAACTAACTTGTATAATTTATCGGAAGGACGAATTTTTTCAGGTGTTTTAATAGTGAAAAGAGCACCTCTTTTAACAGAGTCTACTGGTTTGTTTTCTTCTCTTAACTCTGAAATCGTTGAGAAAATAATACCTGTTGTAGGACCAGTAATACAAATTTCATCACCAACTTTTAAGTCTTGCGCTTCCATTAAAAATTCACCAGCACCAACCTCATCATAGAATTTTCTTCCTTTAGCTACATACACTTTTCTTTTGGTTGCTTTTGAACCATCAGAATCATTCCATTCACCCATTAATTTACCAAGGTAATAGCCATCCCAAAATCCGCGATTAAAAACAGTTGAAAGTTGCTCTTTCCATTCGACTATTTTCTCTTGAGAGTAAGTTTCGTCTAAAATTGAATCTATCGCTTCACGATAACATTTAGTTGTAACGTAAACATAGTCAGCGCTTCTACCTCTTCCTTCAATTTTAAGTACGGAAACTCCAGCATCAATAATTTTATCTAAGAAATCGATGGTACATAAGTCTTTTGCTGACATGATATACTCATTATCAACCTCTAATTCATACCCTGTCTCTTTATCAGTGACGATGTAGCTTTTTCTACAGTTTTGCACACAAGCACCTCTATTTGCAGAGGAATAATTACTATGTAAACTCAAATAACATTTTCCGGAAACAGCCATACATAAGGCTCCGTGACCAAAAATTTCTGTTCTAATTAATTCACCTGAAGGACCAGTAATTTCTCTACGATGAATTTCTTTGTTAATGGTTTCAACTTGAAGTAAACTCAACTCTCTAGAAAGCACCATTACATCTGCAAAATTTGCATAAAATTCTACAGAGTCGATATTCGTAATGTTACATTGTGTTGAAATATGAACCGTTTGTCCAATTTTTTTAGCGTAATTCAATACAGCGTGATCCGATGCAATAACTGCACTAATTCCAGCTTCTTTTGCAGAATCAACGATGCGTTTCATTAATTGAATGTCGTGATCGTATAGAATAGTATTTAGAGTTAAATAACTCTTAACATTATTTTCAGAGCAACGAGATACAATTTCAGCTAAATCGTCTATAGTAAAATTGTGGGTAGATTTTGTTCTCATGTTGAGCTGTTCTACACCAAAATAAACAGAATTAGCTCCCGCTTGGATTGCTGATTGTAAAGATTCAAAGTTACCAGCAGGAGCCATTAATTCGATCGTTTTCGCTCTCATTTTAGATAAATTGATTTTTCTCTAATTTCAACCATTCTAAGGTGGCGTTATGAAATAAATCCTCTTGCACCTCTTTCGTTAAATCGCTATCTTCAATGAATTTACCAATTTCTAAATCTCCTAAAGGGAAAGGATAATCTGTACCAAAACAGATTTTTTTACTTCCTTGCATTTTTAAGATGTATTTTAAGAAATCGATGTCGTGTGTGATACTATCTACCCAAAATTTCCCAATGTAATTTCTAGGATTGTTTGGATTGTCGATTGCAACTAAATCTGGACGACAATTAAAACCGTGTTCAATTCTGCCGATTGTTGGTAAGAAAGAACCTCCAGCATGAGAGAAACATACTCTTAAATTTGGTAGTTTATCAAATAAACCACTGAAAACCATAGAACATGCAGCGCGAGATGTTTCAGCTGGCATACCCACTAACCAGGGTAACCAATATTTTTTCATGCTATCTTCTCCCATCATTTGCCAAGGGTGGATCATCACAGCCATATCCAATTCTTGCATAGCTTCAAAAATCGGCAAGAATTCAGGTTCACCAAGGTTTTTGTCGTTGATGTTACTACCAATTTGAACACCAACCAATCCAATCTCTTTACATCTTCTTAACTCTTGTATGGCCGTATCTACATCTTGCATAGGAATTGTTCCTAAACCGATGTAATTTTTTGGATAACGAGCAACTAAATCAGCGATATGATCATTTAAAAACTGGGAAGATTCCAAACAATCAGTAGGTTTTGCCCAATAGGAAAATAAAACTGGGATTGTACAAACCACTTGTACAGTAGTTGAAAAATCTGCATATTCCGTGATACGGAAATTTTCATCCCAACAATTTTCTTCGATACGACGGAAGAATTTACCACCCTGCATCATATCAGCAGTTTTGTCTTCGTTGTGTTTTAAGTAAATGAAATCACCATACCCAAACTTGTTATGCCAATCAGGCAATTCTCTAGGGATGATGTGGGAGTGCATATCAATTTTCAACATATTCAGGATTTTGATTACAAATTTAAATAAAAAATAACCTATTTATTGTCTGAATTTAAGTCTTTCAAGTTTGTTAATAAAATTAAAATCTGATATAGATAATATTTATCCATTTTTTGAGTTATAAGAGTATAGAATGAAACTTACTTTTGGTTTTATAAAATTACTACCGAAAAAAAAATATAAAAAAATGAAAACTTTAAACTTAAATTTTAAACAGCTTTTCACGCTATTATTTGTATCAATAATTGTATGTTTTGGTAACTTGTTTTATTCAAAAAATCTAGCTACTGATTTTGATAAAAGTGAATTTATTGAACAAGATGGTATTGAAGATTCTATCATTATTTCTAATTCCGAAAATCATGTTGTTTTTAAAGGATTAAAAAATAGAATAGACTACTCAAATATTAATTCAAAAAATTTAAAAATAGAGTGTGAAAATTGTACTGTAGAATTGCTAAAACCAGGTGAACTTGTTTTAGTTGCTCTTCTATCGAATGAAAGAACATGTAGTTTGATATTTAAAGATTCGGTAAAAAATATCGTATTGGATAAATTACAGTTTAAGATTTACTCTTTGCCACCTCCTAGTTTATTATTAGATGGTGTCGAAAGTGGTGGTGATATAAATGAAGATAATTCTTTTGAATTAAATTTTTCTTATCCAGGTTATGTTTTATCAACTAGCAAATTTGAAATATTAAGTTTTGAGTTAGTTGCTAATGGAAAAATAATTTCAGCTAATGGTAATTTAAAAGATTGTAAAGAGTGTATTGATTTAATTAATACTCTAGATAAAGATCAAAAAATTACAATTAATTGTAAATATACCAACGGCAAAGATGCGAGATACTTAGGAGGAGTGTGGGTTAAAAATTTTTAATAAACTAATTTAATATTATTTAGAAATGAAAACTTTTTTTATTTTGTTATTTATTTTCATTTGTTTGATTTTAAATACATCGACTTATGCACAAGTTTTAACAGAATTAGAAACTTGCAATGTGCTTTATCTAGGACATAAAACTAAATTTGATATAGGTTTTGTAGGTAAAAAAAGGGATATTACAGTAAACTGTATAAATGCTACTGTGCAAAAAGAAGGAGATAGTTATTACATAACACCAGAAAAAAAGAATGAGGTTGTTTTAGAAGTTGTAGATAATAAAACGAAAAAGATACTAAGAACTAAGAAGTTTGAAGCAATAGAATTCCCTAAAATAAGCTTATATATTGAAAATGGAGATTTGTTTTCACATATAATTTATCCTTGTTTCCAACGTAATGATTTGTATATTACTGATTGGGTATGCAAATACAACAAGTTAAAGTTTTTTGGAAAAGGGTATCATTTGACTGATTCTGTTTTAAAATTATATCATTCAGGTAAAGAGATTCAAATCGAAGCAAATATATTAAGTTTAAATGGTGAGAAGTTTCATGTACTTGAAGAATTAAATTCAAATATTAGAGTCTTAAATTTTTCCGGGTATGTATCATTTTTTGACAAGAATGAAAAAACAAAACATATTTTTGATAAGAATGATCCACTGAGTTTGATAAGTCTGATTGAAAAAAATATTATCAATACAGAAACATTAGATTCTATCATTTATAAGAGAATCAAAACATCAAATCCTTCCACTTTGTTTTCTGAAACAGGATATAGAAGACGAGATTATTTTGGATATCCAATTGTTAAAAAAGATAGTTTAGGGGATGATGAGATAACAATAAGTACTACTACAGGTATACCAGAAACAGTAATAGCTGAACCAAATAAGGTACATCTTGATTTTAATGATATCACTAGGTTAGTCATTTATGAAGATTCTATTAAAGACGAAATAAGTGGGAATAAAAAATTAGAAATCACAAGACTTGGTTTTGCTAAAAAATATCCGAAAAGTGATAAATACGATGTTGTATTTACAGTGCCTTTTGATCAAATACGAAAACTTGATGCTTTTAAAGCGTTTATAAAACTGGATTCGAATGATGTAAGTCGTTTAATGAATGATACAGCATCCTTTTATTACAAATGGAATTTTTTAAACAGGGGTAAAGCTAATTCTCTACCCAAATTAAAAAGAAATGATGATTCACTGCGTTTGAATACTGAAAAGTTCAATTATCTAGATGTATCATATTTAAGTTTCTTTAATGGAAGATATAATCAGAATTATTTCCATGATGGGTATAACAATTATATTAATGAATTTAAATTGCTTTTTGATTATCCTAAGTTTTTCAAATCACTATCAGATGACGAAATTTACACTTCGAATTTAGAATCTGAAAAATATGAATATCAGCCTGTTGATGTGAATGGTTATCCTTTATCAAAAGTTGATCCTATGACTGGAGAACAGATGTATGTAGTTGATTCTTTAACAGGTATTGAATTACCATTGGTTGAAGGGAAAAGAAAGGAGATTTCGTATATCTATAATGATACCCCAACTTTTTATTTACAATATGATTTTATGTACAATGATTCATTGGATAAAGGAAATAACAATGCTTACATAGAATCCATTATTGTAACAAAAAATGCACCTGAACTAAATGGCGAGCTTATTACACATAAGTTTGATTTGTATAAGAAAGCGAATGATAAAGGTAGATATGGAGTGAACTTAAATTTCGATCCAATCGTAGATAAATATGTAATTAAAAATTATACTTCAACTTTACCATGTTTTCAAGAGCTAAATAAACAAATTAAAAAGAGAAAACGTCTTGATGTAAATAATTCAAAAGATGTTAAAAAGATAATGCAAACGTTTAATTTAGATCACATTTCAGATCTTCCTATTAATCTACTTGGAGTTTTGCCTAAAGAGTGATTTAATTTATTGGGATAAAGTTTTCATCAATAAAAAATTAATTGTTGTGTTTCTCAAAAAACAAATAATTTATTTTGATATTAACTGAAATAAAATAGAATGAAATTATTTATTTTTTTTTCCGAGATTAATCGTACTTTTCAAACAAATTCTCTTAAAAATTGGTTTGAACTTTTTCTTTGTTATTTAAGCTTGAGATATTTTCGCTAACAAAATAATATTTAGACAATATTTTCGTTTTTAATATTATAACCATAACAAATGCAATTTTATTTGTTAGTTTAAAATTTTTAAAGCCATGGATAAGAAAATAACAATATTTGCAAAAATCGGATTGATTTTAGTTGCAATAGCATCATTTAATATATTTTTTCATGGTCCTTATTGTTGGACAATATTCGGATTTTTAACGATTGGTATTCTACCTATCTTTTTTGTTTTGAATTTAATAAGAGAGTTGAAAGACCCAGTAGAGTCAAAAACTCCGGTCTTTATGAGTTTTTTATCTATACTCTCATTTTTATTTGGTATAGGGTTTAAGATTTTAAAATACCAAATTCAAGTTAATTTCTTTCTAATTTCGATAGGTTTTTTGAGTTTATTCTTGTTAACAAATGGTCTAGAAAAGATTAAAGAGAATAAAAAAAACATTCTTCCTTTCTTAATCTATCCAAATATATTTTTTTGGGTAATATTATCATTACGATTTTATTTGTTGCCTGACTTTATTGGTAATGAATGGTTAATTATGACATTGTTTTTTGTATTTCTATTTGTATTAATTACTTATGTTATTTTGCAAGTGAATTTAATTAAGAATACAGATTTTAAATTGTCAAATTATAATAAATTAAAACTAGTTGTTCTTTTTACAACAGTTGCATTTTATGTACTAAATAGGCTTCATAATTCTATCCCGATAAGAAGTCATGAGGTAACGTATATTAATTTATCGCTTTTACAAGAAGAAAACGAAAATCAGGTAGTATTAGGGGATAGATTGATAACTGAGAAAAATAAAAAGATGGTTTCTTTGATGGATTTAGAGACTCAAAAAATCATCAAAAAAATAGACTCATTAAAGCTTGTTTTTTTATGTGAAAATGATCAGAATTTTTACAAAGAAAATAAAATCGGAGAGTTGAAATCGAAATATAATTCTAGACAAAAATTAATGCCAATTTCTATAAAATCTGAAAGTATTTTACGTGGTAGTACACACATGATAGAATTAACGGATTATGATTATCCTTATAAAGAAATCGCCTTATATAGAAAAAAAATATTAAAGATAGTTTTTCCCAAACTTTCTAATATTCCAAACTTTGATGATTATAGAAATGCTGAAGATTTAGCATTGAAAATCACAAAATATGCTGATGACTTTAAATTAACATCAGACGAAAAGAGATTACTTCTTATGATTGTAATGATCGATTCAAAATCTGATTATTTATTCTTTCATTATAATGTTAATTTTAAGAAGTATCAATTTGAGTTTTTAAATCTAATTTCAGCTATTAATATTTTGACAAATCTTCAAAATGAAATTCTATCAACAAGAACTTTGATAATTAGTCATATTTAGTTGTTTTAAAACAATTTATATTCTAATCAGATTTTATATTTAAGTTTAATTGGCTTCTGAATAAGACAAGAAATTTTTAATTTATCAATAATGATTTTATGAAAAATAGTTTTTTGATAGCATTGATATGTATCGTATGTATTGATGTTAAATCACAAAATATAGAAACCAAAAGAGATTCTATTTTAGCGGTTTTATCCAACGATGGTTGCAGATTTGCTACGTTATCTGCTAATCATAGGGCAGATAAAAAAATGATAGAGTTGGCGGTTTCTAATTGTGCTGAAGCTTTTAATCATGTAAGTGATAAATTTAAGAATGATAGATCTTACATTTTAAAACTTTTAGCGATTAATGGTATGATTTACCAATATTTACCAAATAATTTAAAGGATGATTATGAGATCGCTTTAATAGCTGTCGATAGTAAAGGGGAAGTATTACAATTTTTACCTGATAAATTAAAGCAAGATCGTTTACTTGTTTTGGAGGCTGTGAAAAATGATGGAAATGCATTGCAATTTGCTAATGATTTACATAGAAAAGATAGGGATATTGTTATGCTTGCAGCATTTACAACACCAAGTTCACTCAAATATGCAGATAAAAAATTAAGAAGTGATTATTCGTTTGTATATGAAATGACTACTTGGAAGGGGAGTATTTTGGAATTTGCAGATGATAAGTTTAAAAAAGATAAGAATTTCATTAAAAACATATTCCAAATGAAAGATATGTACTCCGAATATTCTGCATTTCCATTCATTCATGAAGATTTAAAAAAAGATGATTTTATAAAAAAATAAAGCTTTGAGTCAATGGAAGGGTAATCTTAAATATCTAGATGAAAATTTCAAAAATAATCGTGCTTTGGCTTTACAGTCAGTTTCAGTAGATGGTTTGGTGTTAGCTTCTTTACATGAATTCTATAAAAATGACAAGGAAATAGTTTTAGAAGCAGTTAATCAAAATGGTTTGGCATTAGAATATGCATCCGCTAGATTAAAGAAAAATAAATTTATTATTCTTACAGCACTTGCAAACAATGTTGATGCAATAAGATTTGTTAATAAGTCAATTAAAATTAATCAGATAGGGTATCGGTTGATTTTAAATAGTGAAGGCAGGGTTTTGAAATATTTAAATTCAAAATACAAAGACAATCCAAAATATGTTAAAATAGCAATAGAAGATAATGGATTAGCTCTACAATATGCTAGTGAAAACTTAAAAAATAATACAGAAATAGCTTTATTAGCAATTTCTCAAAATGGAATGGCTTTCAATTTTGTAAGTGAAGAATTAAAAAACAACGCTGATTTTATTAAATCTGCCGTTGAGATTGATGGTTCTATTTTAAAGTATTTAGATCATAATTTTAAATCTGATAAACAGATTGTCTTAGCTGCACTTCAACAAAACCCTTTGGCTTTAAAGTATGCTTCTATGGATTTAAAAAAAGATAGAGAAATTGTTTTAGAAGCTATAAAGGGAAATAGTTTAGCATTAGCTTATGCTTCAGAAGATTTAAAAAAAGATTGGGATATCTGTAGTTTAGCCATATCGTTAGATAATTCATTTCTACCAATGTCTATTCAATTGAATCCATTGCAATTTGTTGATGATTTAATTAAAAATGACAAGAAATTTTTAGTAGAAGTAATTGGAGAAAGTTCAAATAGACCTTCATCGCTTCAATATCTTAATAGTGATTCTAAAATAGAGTATATTAAAAATCAATTCGTAGGTATGAATGATGATTTACTTTATCTCGATGATAATACAAAAAACGATAAGCAGTTTATTTTATCGGTAATTTATAATTGTGCGGATTGTTTGAAATTTCTTGATGATAAATTTAAAAATGATAGAGAGGTTGTACTAGCTGCTGTTAAACGAGATGGAAACTCATTAATGTATGCTACACAAAATCTAATTGATGATTATGAAATAGCTTTTGAGGCAGTAAATAGCAATGGTAAAGCTTTAGAGTTTGTTGGTGAAACACTCATAAATAATCGAAGTATTGTTTTGGCTGCTGTAAATAAAGACGAAGATGCATTGTTATTTGTTAGTGATAGCTTAAAAAAGGATAGAGAAATTGTTTTAAAAGCAGTCAATACAGGAGGGTCTGCTTTAGAATACGCACCTGACATTCATAAAAAAGATAGGGAAATAGTTTTAGCAGCAGTATCAAATTATGGTTATGCTATTGAGCATGCTGATGTAACTTTAAAAAATGACAAGGAAATTGCTCTTGCAGCATTGACAAATTTCGGTGAAGCAATAGAGTTCTTATCTGACGACTTAAAAAATGATAATTTAATTGTATTGAAGGCATTAAATAATAGTAACTACGCGTATATTATAAATCATATTCCGAAAAAATTCATAAACAATCGAGAAATGATGTTGATTGCAGTGAAACATAGGGGGGAAGTAATTCAAAACTTACCCAATAAGTTTAAAAAAGATAAAGAACTAGTTTTAGAGGCAATCAAACAGAATATTTATGCGTTTCAATATGCTGATGAAAGTCTGAGAAAAGATAAATCTTTTGTGTTAAATTGTATTGAAGTATCAAGAAAAGAAATTTTCGGTATTCACGAAAGTTTAACACAAGATCAAGATATTAAAAATGCTATTTCTAAACTTAAGAATAATTGAAAAGATTAGTATATCCTATCTAGGAATCTTTAGAATTTGATCAATTTGTATTTGATCGCCTTTTAAATTATTTAGTTTTTGAATTTGTTTTACTGTTGTGTGGTGTTTTTCTGCAATTTTAGAAAGTACATCACCAGATTTAACTTTGTAAGTTTTAGGTTTAGGAGGTTTTATTTTAATTTGTTTCTCTTCCTTAACCTCTTTCTTATTAACTTCTTTTGTTTCAATTTTTACTACCAATTTAGGGAATATAGTTTCTTCAAAAGTCTTGTCGAAAATATCGTATTCTTCAAAAATTAATTCTTCTTCCTCTTTTATTTCTTTGTTAGAAATGGTATTTGATTCACTTACAATAGTGTATATATTATCGTCACCGTCTCGTTGTCTATATTTGAAAAAATGTTGTTGAATATTTACATATGAACAATAATTCTCGAGCATTTTTCCACTCCATGTGTAACAAACTAATACATTTTCATTGAAGTCTAATAGTTTGACTGGTACTAAGTCGGGATAAAGTCCATGCATTCTAGGTAATTGTTTTTCCACAGCTTTAATCCCTCCTCCTGCTGAGCCTCTACTGTCCATGCGAACATAAGAGTATTTGTCCATACTCGGTCCTACAACTGCAAACCAATACACAGTAAGTGTATAAGGGTTTATTTGAATGTAAAGCTTTTTGATATCAGATTTAAATCCCTTATTTCTGATTCTTTCCAATCCTGCATTTACTTTTACATTTATATATCCACCAAATCGATCACTTCTTCTATAATTAAACGAATGAAGAGCATCATAAATTGCAGGTTGACCCATTGCAGTATATTCATCGAATACAAGTTCGTCGTCAGGACCTAATTTTATGGTGTCTTTGTTAATTAGTTGGAAATCATAAATTATTTTTTTTGTTTTTTTCTCTTTAACTGGAACAGAATCTTCGAAAATTTGATCGTCTACATCGTCTGTAATTTGAGAATAATTAAAGTTAGAATAGGTTAGAGCAATAATTAAAAAGTATAATAATTGATTAACTTTTGATTTAATTGAATTTAAATTACGTATGAAAACAGTCCAATTTTTTAAATAATAAATTCTAGTCATAAATATTATTTTGAAATGGATATGTTAAATACAAAAAACATCAACTAATAATACTAATTAATTAAAAGTTAAAAAAAATTCAAACACTAATAACTTCAAAATCATAGAATCGGAGTTGTAATTTGATTTATATGTTAATTTATAATCAGATAGTTTGTGTTTAAATCAAAACTAATACAAGTTTAATTCAGTCTTGAAAATTATTGAATTTAATTCTCTTGAGCAAAAAAAACTGAAAAATAGAAATGATTAATAGATTTAAAATTAAAAGAGGTACACCAAAAACAAATAATATTAAATTCATAATCTGATAATTAAATCCCAGAGATCTTCCAATAAAATTAATACAATCGCAACACCAAATAAATAAATTCATGTTGTATATATCTAGATTTATTAATACATGAAGTAAATCTCCGAACGATGTATAAGTATAGTTTTTTATGTAGTATTGATAATTTAAAATGGAAAGATCTTGTTTATTTCCTAGAAATAGTAACCCTAGGAAAAACATAAACCAAAATAGAATTGAAATTAAATACAATCGTTTTAAACTTTTCAATTTGAAGTAAAAGTTTGGAATGGTTCTAAAATTGATGTTTTTCTTTTGGATAAAGTTAGTTTTTTATGATCAAAAGTTCTATTTTTCTCTTATTTTTAAATTTTAAAAGTATTTTCATTTTTTTAATGTTCTGTATTAAAAATATTTTTGTTGAATTTTAAATTAAAATTTATGACCTATAATTTCCTGATTTTAATAGCAATCTTTTTTTCATTGGGATGTGATTTCGATAACAATCATAAAAAAACTAAAAGTAAGCTTCCATTGACTATTAATGACGAACAGATAAAAATAGTCTGCAGTGTTAAATGCACTGATTCCATTTGTATAGGAGAGTATATTGGTCCTGAATTTTTAGGAGATATAGATACAGCACATCGATTATCAAATTTAGTTGCTGATAGTGTTGGTAGAAAATTAAAACAACTTTACAACAAAAAGAAATTTTCTAAAGTTGATTTTAAAAGGGTAGAGATGTCAACAGAAGGTATGGGAGATGGAATTGACGGTGTAAGGTACTTCGTAAAAATACCATTTTTAAAAGTTAATTTCCCTTGTCAAGCAACGACTTCCTTTGATCATTCTGGGGGGTGGGGACATAAACCTGCATTAGAAAAAAGAAAAATAGACTTGCTAAATCCAGAAAAAGGAATAGTTCTTTGTAATAAATTGGATATAAGTCCATTATTTAAAACAAAAGAGGATCTACAGGAATATTGGATTCAGTGGCGAAATACGAACTATCAACGTCAATGTAGATGTAATTGATTTCAGATTCTATTATATAACATTACATCTCCACTTCAATTTTTAAGTTGTGTTTATACAAGTGTACTAAATTTTCAATACATTAACTTCTACTTTCATTTTCAAATAATCTCATTTTCAAATTTTCAAATTATAAAATTATCTTTGTTCCAAATTTTCAACTATGGCTCAAAAACCGGCTATTCCGAAAGGAACACGTGATTTTTTACCTTTAGAAGTCGCTCGAAGAAATTATATTTTTGACACGATCAAACAATCTTTTAGAAATTTTGGATTTTTACCGATTGAAACTCCTTCTTTTGAGTTGTCTCAAACCTTAATGGGAAAATATGGAGAGGAAGGTGATCGTTTGATTTTTAGAATTTTAAATTCGGGAGAAAAACAGAAAAAAGCCGATTTACAAGCTTTGGAAGAGGGGAATTTGGCACGATTTGCTAATTCATTATCTGAGAAAGCGTTGCGATATGATTTGACAGTTCCATTTGCTCGTTTTGTGGTTCAACATCAGAATGACTTATCGTTTCCCTTTAAACGTTATCAAATTCAACCTGTTTGGCGTGCCGATCGACCGCAACATGGAAGATACCAAGAGTTTTATCAATGTGATGCCGATGTAGTAGGGAGTGATTCGTTGTTGTATGAAGTAGATTTCGTTCAATTATTTGATGAGGTATTGACCAATTTAGGATTGCCTGCATTCACCATTCATATCAATAACCGTAAAATTTTATCTGGAATTGCTGAAGTTTCAGGTGAATCTGATCGTTTGATTGATATCACTGTGGCGCTCGATAAATTGGATAAAATCGGAGAAGAAGGGGTAGTCAAAGAATTACAGGAAAAAGGAGTTGCTGAAAGTTCAATCGAGAAAATCAAGCCATTATTGACGTTATCTGGTTCTACTACAGAACGCATCGAAATCATGAAAAACTACCTTGCTTCCAGTGAAATCGGATTGAAAGGAATTGAAGAGTTGGTTTTTGTATTAAACACCGTTGAAAAATTAGGCGTAGAAAGAGCGAATATTGTATTTGATGTTACGTTGGCTCGTGGACTTAATTATTATACAGGAGCTATTTTTGAAGTGAAAGCGGATGGTGTAAAAATGGGAAGTATTTGTGGAGGTGGAAGATATGACGACTTGACTGGTTTGTTTGGGATGTCAAATATGTCCGGTGTAGGGATTTCTTTTGGTGCTGATCGTATTTATGATGTTTTGAAAGAACTTGAATTGTTCCCAAAAGAAGTAGGGCAAGGGTTAGAAGTGTTGTTTGTGAATTTCGGTGATATAGAACAAGCTTATTGTTTGCCATTAGTAAAAGATATTCGTAAAAATGGAATTTCATGCGAAATCTATCCTTCCAAAGCGAAAATGCAAAAGCAAATGAAATATGCGAATGATATTCAGGTGAAATACGTTGCTATAGTTGGTGAAAACGAAATGGAAAACGAAATCATTCAATTAAAAAATATGGAAACGGGTGAGCAGGAAGAAGTGAGTGTGGAGGAGTTGATTATGAAAATTAGAGATTAGAAGATTGCAGATTACAAATTACAGATTGAAAGATTTGTAAAATTATATATATGAAAAAATACATTATAAATAACGATTGGATTTCCTTGGAACAGGTAGAGGAAATTTTAAATGATGGCTTTCAGATTGAATTGTCTGATAATGCAAAAGCGAAAATAAATAAATGTCGCGCGTATTTGGATGAGGTGGTAGCGAAAGAGAATCGTGTGATTTATGGTATAAATACTGGCTTTGGTTCTTTGTGTAATACAGTGATTCCGAATGAAGATTTAGCTCTTTTACAAAAGAATTTGGTGTTATCTCACGCATGTGGAGCAGGAGAGGAAGTTCCTTCTCACTTGGTAAAACGAATGTTGTTGTTGAAAGTATTGGGATTATCTCATGGTCATTCAGGTGTGCAATTAGCAACCGTAGAGCGTTTGGTTTTCTTTTTTAATAATAACATATTACCCGTTGTATATCAGCAAGGAAGTTTAGGTGCTTCTGGAGATTTGGCTCCGTTGGCACATTTATCTATGCCGATTTTTGGTCAAGGAGAAGTTCTTATTGAAGGTGAAAAATTACCAGCTTCAGAAATTGCAAAACGTTTTGGAGTTCAACCGGTGGAGTTGATGTCGAAAGAAGGATTAGCACTTTTGAATGGTACCCAATTTATGAGTAGTTATGCAAGTTATTCGGTTGCAGCATCTCGTAAATTATGGCAACAATTCAATCATGTTGCTGCGTTATCTTTAGAAGGGTATGATGGAAGAATCGAGCCGTTTGGAGTTTCTGTGAACGAAATTCGTAAACAAGAAGGGCAAATCAAAGCGGCAGCCTTGATGCGTGAATTATTGACTGGAAGTGAGTTGGTAGCTCAACCAAAAGAGCACGTACAGGATCCTTATTCATTTAGATGTATTCCACAGGTACATGGAGCAAGTTATGATGCGATTGAACATTGTGCTCGTGTTGTAGAAAATGAAATTAATGCGGTAACAGATAACCCAACGATTTTTCCAGATGAAGAATTAGTGGTTTCTGCAGGGAATTTCCACGGTCAACCATTAGCAATTTCAATGGACTTTTTAGCGTTAGCTATGGCAGAGATGGGAAGTATTTCTGAGAGACGTGTATATAAATTGATTTCTGGAACTAGAGGTTTACCAGCATTTTTGGTGGCTAATCCAGGGTTGAATTCAGGATTTATGATTCCGCAGTACACCTGTGCTTCTATTGTAAGTCAAAATAAACAATTATGTTTCCCTGCAAGTTGTGATACAGTTGATTCTTCTAACGGACAAGAGGATCATGTGAGTATGGGAGCGAACGCTGCAACGAAATTATACCGTGTGATTGAAAACTGTTTTACCATTCAAGGGATAGAGTTATTGAATGCTGCACAAGCATACGAATTTAGAAAACCATTGAGATCAAGTGAGGCTGTGCATGGCTTATTTGAGGCATACCGAAAAGTCGTACCATTTGTTCAAGAAGACCAATATTTACATCCGTTAATTCAGGATAGCAAACAATTTGTAAAAGAGATATGGAAGAAATAAATCAAGAAGAAATTCAACACGTAGAGGTTGTTGAAGAGACGCCTAAAAAGAAAAATGTGCTCAAAATATTGTGCGTTATTAGTTTAGTATCGATAGGGTTAGCGTTGTTAACAGGGCTTATTAACTTTTTAAACGGTCCGTTAACCGTTGAAGAATTAGAGAAGTCATTTTTAAGTATGAATTCAGCGTTATCTGTTTTTGGAAATTCAAAAGAGGTGGAATTAGCAAAGAAAATCGCTTATGACCGAATGACGATAATCAATACAAAGTTTTATTTGCATGGAACATTGAATTTAATCACCTTGTTTACAGGCTTGATTGGAGTGTTATTGATGCTTCGTAAAAATAGACTTGGCTTTCATTTCTACATCATTTACAGTATTTTGTCTTTTACATTCATCTATTTTGTTGTGCCCATTAAATTGGCTGCTCAAAATGAATTAATCATCGGAGCATTATTTTCTGCTATTTGGATATTTTTGTATGCTAGGCAGTTGAAGAATATGAATTAATAAAGATTAATCAAAAAATGAAAATGAGATTTGAGAAACTGAATCTCATTTTTTTGTTATCAGGATTCCCAAATACGAAATTGTGTACCTTGTTTTGATTTTACACGATAGCCAACGGAAATGATTACATCGAGGTTGAAGTATTCTATCTCTCTTTCTACCTCACGATTTCCTTCAATTCGAACTTGTCGGAAATTCCGACGAGTTGAAATTTGTTCTAATTCTTCTTCTTTATATATATTAGAAATATGTTCCGTAATAGTGCTTCTACCTTTCCCAAAAAGTTGAGCCATTTGCTCTTGCGTGAGCCAAACAGTTTCGTTTTCTAATTGCACATCTATTTTGATATTACCTTCTTTATTCTGGTAGATTAAAAGATTTGATTCGTTTTGAAATTCCATTGTTGAACTGTTTGATTATTTATTAATCTAATTTAATGATTAAAATTTAATTTATTTATTAGAGTTTGAAAATATAAGTTATTTTAATTATTGTCTATTTTATAATGTTTAAAATTAGTAATTTAGTATTTATGCGAAAACTTATTTTTGTGTTTTTAGTGATTTTGATTCTTTTAGGTTTAGTGGTCATTATTTTAAATTTTGAATTGTTTAAATCTGAAAATCAAAGCTTTAAATTTGAAGATGTTACTCCTGTTTATGGTACCAATTATAAAGTTGGAATTAATTATGTAAAATCTGATGCCTCTATAGAATCAAATGTACAAATCTTCTTATTGAAAGATAATTCTGAAGAAACAAAATTGATTCAATCATTAGAACGATTTAATAAGGTTGAAGAAAAATGGCTTAATAAACATTGTTTATATTTAATTTTAAACGATACTATTAGAAATATCAAAAGTGATACTACTATCATTCGACTACCTGCAAAATTTTAACAGCTGATGTTGATTCTTTTTAATAAGCTTAAACATACATTTACGTTATTGATTTTATTTTCAATATTCAGTTTCCTTTCTGGTAATTTCATTTTGAACTATTTATTGTTTTCAGTGAGTTTTCTGTTAGAGTCTATTCTTTCCATTTTTTCAACTCAAATTTATTTTGTTAATTCTACTATAATTATTTTTCTTTTGCTTTTATGTTTTTATAATTTTCGTTTGATTAATAATTCTAATCGGTTAAAAGAAAGGGGTTTGTATAGTTTAGTGTTTGTATTCTTACTACAAAATATCTTTTTCAATTTGTTTGTTATAGTTACTAACAATACAGATGGTCAAATAACGTTATATAGAAATAATTCAATTCTAACATTTATTGTGACGATTGTTTTGGGGATAATGTTGGATGTTAAAAATTATAACAGATCAAATCGAAAAAGCTGAAATTGAAAGCAGAGTAATTTAATTGAGATTCTTGTAATGAAAATAAAACTTAAAGACCAATACCTCAAAGAGTTTGGATTATCAAATATGGACAATATTGAAAGAAATGTTTATTCAATTTATTTCTATCAAGAGCAATTAAAATACTTGATTCGTGATGATTCAGAATCTACTACACCTTGGTTGATAGAAAGTTATAAGGTTGATGTCATAGATTCAAAATTGTCAAAATATTGGGAAATGAAAGACTTGTCTACAAATACTGAAATAGAGTTTATGATAACTTTCCCTATATGGATAAAATATGCTGATGACCACCTTAGGTATTTTGTTGCACCTTGGGATTATGATGATAAAATAGATATAATTGCAGATTTAGATTGGTTACCACATTGGTGTGAAATGATTGATAAAGAAAATAGTAATTAATAAGCTTAAATAAAATTTCATCAATCATTTAAGTATTAATTTTTGTTATCTTTCAGTAGTTTAAAGATTTAAAATGTGAAAAAATACTTTTATCAATTACTTGTATTTTTGATTTTGGTTTTAGCCTCAGTTTACATTTTTTTGTTTTTGATCAAGCTTAATATTGGAGTAAGTCTAAAATATGAAGAATGGAGATTGAAAGAATTGAATCATAAAATAATTTTTTATAATAAACTTTTGTTTGTTTTAAAAAATTGTATTATCGTTTTATTTTTATGCTTGATTGTAAGCTTTTTATTTAAAATGTTTTCTGAAATAAAGTGTTTTAAATCAAAAAAAGATTTAGATTTTTTTGACTAAATAATTGATTTTTAATATTTAGTATTGAAGTGGTTTGTCGATAACTTACAAAATATATTGAATAAAAAGATATTATTTTTAGATAAATAAGAAAGAAATTTTAAAAAATAGTAGTTAGCTATGTTTGTCGCTGCTAGAAATTAAATTAAAGATTTATGAAAATGATCGATTAAAAATAATGTGATTTTATTCTTGTTGTAAAATACGGTTCTATTTAAAAATATATGAGAGAGCGATGCTAAAAACAATTTTTTATTTTCTTTTTATACTCCTTTTATCTTGTTGTCATTTTACAAAAAAAGAAGTTAAAAAATATGATTTTGTTAAAAATAGTAGGTTAAAATCAAAAACTCTGAAAATTAGATATTCCAATTATGATCTTTCAGATTTTTATTATGATTATACAACTTCAAGAACTGTATTTACAGATAAAACACATAATATTCCTCAAAGATTTCTTGATGTTTTTAAGAAAATTCACTTTAATGATTTTACTCTGTTCATTAAAAATGAATCTATTCCTGGAGTTTTAAATAAAAGAGGCTGCCAAGATTGTCCCAATAAGATATTAAATTTTTGTGTTTTTAATGACTCAATTTGTTTTATTTCTTATGTTGAACAGCCTTACACTGAACATAGTGTGATTGAATTTTTAAAACTTTCTAAAACAATACAATTTTCTAAAATTAAAATTTATGAAAATATAAGTGATACTTTGATTTTTAACGATTTGTTTAAAAGTAAATTACACTATTGTCCTGAGTAAGTATTTATTAGATTTGTTATGATAGATTTAAACAGTTTACAAAAAATTGAATTTCATGATCAAACTTTAAGTTCAGTTGAACTGGATTTTGAGAATCAAAAAATCAATATTTCAGTTTGTTTTTATTCTGAATCTATCGACGATTTTTTAGTTTATAAATTTAATTTTATTGGTGTTTCAAACTTAAAAATAGAAGATTTTGAATTTGATAACATCAGAGAATTAACAATCGGTTCATTTAATTTTAACGAATTTTCAGGTGAATATTTAGCTGAATTTATTTTTATAGATATTAAAAATTTTTCAGCGTTAAGTAAAATTAGGTTTACATTTATTGATTTTAATCAGGTGTTAGGTTCTAGCCAATAGAAAATCTGAAAATTAATCGTATAAAAAACTAAATTTATTATTTGAAAATAGAATTTGAACATTCAAAAAAAGCTTAATGTGAAAACATGGATTTTAAAATATTCAAAAACAACATTATAGAGTTATTTCCAGAATTTGTAAATAGTTTAAATGAAGATTATGAAGAAGATTATTATAATTCTTTTATTGGTGATTTAGGGCTCTATTTACTAGATTCAATTTCTAAAAACAAATCCATAGCAAAGAATTATTTGATAAATTTTAATAATTTTTATAACGAAAACTACTCTGATAAAGATCTTAGAAACAAACTGAATGTGAATGCATTGGAAATTCTAACTGATACTTATTTATGTCAAAAACTTTGTTTAGAAATTTTTACAGGAAAATGTTTTGAAACCTTTAGGTATTATTTAGATTTCTTGTATCTAGATTTAACTAAAAATAAATGACTTTTAATGATCATTGTTTTTAATATTTATACTAGGTTTAAAGACGGTTTATAACATTTGTTTAGTATGTAAAAAACGAAAGTTAAACTATGGATCATGTTTAGCTTAACCCTTCGATAATATGTTCTTTTAAACGTAGAGTTACCTAAATTCTAAATGGTGTATTTCATGATGCGGGAATGACTTTTAGAGAGATTTGTCACAAGTTTAGTATCAACCAGCAAACATTTTTAGTTAAAATTTAAATACATTTGGCTCACGTTTTTTGATAGAATTTAGTAACGAAGTTTCTACTTCGCCGAAATGCTGATATGTGTATTTTGTTTCTTTTGTAGCAATTTTTTTATCATTATTTAAATCATAGAAATTTAATTTATAACGTGTGTCACCTGACCAATGTGCCTCAGGATTAATTCTGATTAGCTCAACATATTGCTCTTCATCTGGAAGGAAATAGGTGGTTTCATATCCACCTGTACTTACAGTGATTTTCGGTTTTTGTATTAGTTCACCATTTAAAACCTCTAATTCATAATAAGTTTTTGTACCACCAGAACCACAACCTGAACTTAATAATCCTAATAATCTTCTTTTTTTTGTTTTTAAATCAAATTCGAGATAGTCACTATAAGAATTTTGAAAATTTCCATCATTTTCAAATATCTCAAATACTTTTTCCGAATTATTATTTAGTACAATATATCCAAATTCACCTGGACATTGTGTGTTTAACTCTTCAGTTATTGGAGTGAAGAAATAAAAATGGAAATTTTCGTTATTGTTAAAATGAACAATAATAGAATCTGTTATGACTTGAAATTCTTTCTTTGAATCAAAATAAAAAGTAGAATAGTATGCGTCACCAAAAACGATTTTTTTTCCGTACTTAAAAGGAAATTTGAAATTTTTAGGTAATTGTTGTACTAACTTGAAAATGCTATCATTAAGATTTTTGATTTTTGCTTCTAAAAATTCAATTTTTTGTTGCTTAACATCATTTGTAAGATTGCAGTTAGATAACTTTATATTCAAGTCAGTAATAGTTTTATTTTTAGTTTCAATATTATCTTCTTTTTGATTTATTACTTGATTTAAACTATCAATGCGGTTTGTAAGTGTGAGTATCTGTTTTTTTTTAGATTGTGCGCTATACGAAAAAGGAAGTAGCATTAAGAGAAATAACACATAAAAATTTTTCATAACAATTGAAATTTAAATTAAAAATAAAGGAAGGAATCACAATCCCTTTTCACACCCAAAATCCCATAAATCACCCTAATCAAAAAAAAATCATAGTTTAGACATTTTCCACAATCTTTATCTCCTCCTCCGTCAACCCATACAATGCATACACCATCTGGTCTATTTCTTCTTCCCTTTTT
>VFQS010001181.1_pt1 | contig 24821 bp, 15 predicted proteins | sample 3512361 | NCBI WGS metagenome assembly VFQS01 (sample SAMN10412375, study PRJNA504923) | tailings metagenome | isolation source: Relicate 1 Philex TSF3 active mining | place: Philippines
GTTTACCTCTTTGAGAACCTGGTTTAATTTTTGGTAATTTAGAGATTACTCTAAGCGCTTCTTTTTCTAACAACTCTCCTCCTTTAGGTCCACGTGCTTGAACATTTGTAATAGAACCATCTTTATCGATTACGAATACTACAGAAACACGACCTTGAAGATTTTCTTCCATTGCCTTTTCTGGATATTGCTGATTTTTACCAATAAACTTTCTGATTTTATCTTCGAAACATGCAGATCTTTGGTTTTTTGGTACAGTCTCACAGCCTGGAAAAACTGGAGCATCCTCAATTACAGCAAAAGGAATTTCTTCATCAGGTAATTCTTCTGCTGTTCCACCTTCTTCTCCATAAGCAGACGCTTGAGTAACAACTACAGCTTTATTTTCATCAACTTCTGTTGTTTCTATTTTTCTCTCTTCTATTACTTGTTTGTTATCAACAATCTGAATAACCTCAGGTGCAGGTGGTGGTGGTGGTGGTAATTTTTGCGCAGGAGGCATAGTTAAGATAACCTCTTCTTCATCTCCCATCATATTATCTGCAATTTCAATTTCTTCAACTTCTACCTTTGGATCTTGAGATTTTAACTCAATACTCACATAAGTTAGCATTAAAACAGCCGTAAGACCAACTAAGAAATATAACGAACTATTTCTTTTAGGATCTACATTAGGATTTTTCTTTACTTCCATAATTTTAATTTTGAGGTGCTAATATAGTTAATATTAGGATGTTTTTAAAAAAAATTTATTTATTTTTATTTCTTAGAAAATGAATCGATAGAAATCCTACAATTGCACCTAAAAAATTAGCAATTGCGTCATAAATATCAGCATTTCTATTTTTTGTTAATACTGCCTGCAACAACTCAATAATTATGCCATAAACCACTACAATAAAAATAATTAAAAAATTATATTTATTTTTTTTAATTGATAAATGTAATAATACCGTTAATATGGCGTAAAAAACAAAGTGTAATAACTTATCATTACTTGGAATAACTTCACTCGTAATTGAATTGATACTTACCAAACTTAGAACAGCAATAATTACAGCCCAAATTAAAGCAAGTAAAGCAAATTTACGCTCCAATAAGCGCTTTATAATCTTCACTTGATAAAAGCGTTTCTAATTCAGAAGCATCAGAAAATTTAACTTTAACCATCCAACCATCACCATAAGGATCTGTATTTACTTTTTCAGGATCAGATTCTAAAGAATCATTAAACTCAATAATCTCTCCTGATAAAGGAAGAAACAAATCAGAAACGGTTTTAACTGCTTCAACAGTACCAAAAACTTCCTCTCTTTCTAATGTTTGATCTAATGTTTCTACTTCAACATATACGATATCACCCAATTCTTTTTGAGCAAAATCTGTAATCCCTACTGTTGCAACATCACCTTCAATTGAAACCCATTCGTGATCTTTAGTGTATTTTAAGTTAGCTGGTATATTCATTTTATATATTTTTTTGACGTACAAATGTAAATTTATTTATTGAATTGAAAAAAAGGTTTTTGTTATTTTTTTTATATAAAAAAACAACCTCTTAAAATCATAATAAGAGGTTGGTAAATTTTAATAACCAAATTAATTTCCAAAGTTATATCTTAAAGTAAATCCACTTCTAATATTTGTTGTAGGAAAAGAGGTTGAAATTACAGCTTGAGAAAATTGATGATCATAAAAGAAAATAGCTGTTAAATTTTTACTAAATGAATAATCAGCTGTTAATCGTACCGACCATAAATCTTGACCTCCTCCTAATTGGTTATTATCATAATCTAAATAACGAACAATAGTATTGTTTTTTCTTAATGAAAAGTCGGCTTTTATATTGATATCACTTTTGATAATTCCAGAAGCATTATCCGCTAATGCCGAATTAATCGTAACATCTTTAATACGATATCCAAGACCAATGATATACTCATTACCACTAACCTCTGTTAACAAGTTATTATCGAAACTCATGTTCAAAGTTCTATCTTTTTTAAGTTCTGCAAGCACTTTGATTGAATTTTTCATTTCAAATTCTACCTTAATAAGTGGATTAAACTGTTCTGCAAGATTCACATTCGATATAATTTTTGATGCAAAGAAATTACCGTTTGCATCAATAGGCGCCGAATTTAGATTGGAACGGAAAGCATTTATATTATAACTTGCTCTATAGCCATGTTGAATTGAAAATCTTTTAAAATTATCTTTAAACCATTTATAACGCATTAAGCCCGTGTATTTTACATTCCAGTTTGGCAAAGGAACATTTCTAAAAACTCCGGTAGAAACTTTATCAGCACTTTGACCTGAATAAGCAGCTAAAAAAGATGGCAACAATACTTGTTGACTGTTTTTTCCATAACCAATAGGAAAACCATCTGCATCTCGAAGAAACGAATTTGAACCATAATATCCTTCTGCTAATCTATTTGCAACAACTAAACGATTGTCTCTAAAATCTTGAAAAGTTTGAGAGAAATTAACATCGCTTTGAGTAAATGCTGTTGAAATTAAAATGGTAGAAATATTAAAATTACCAAAATCATATGGCGCTCTTGAATTATATTGAGATGCCGTTACATCATATTGCTCAGAAAAATTATAAGCATACGTTCTATCAGCTGTTAAATCAATTTTCAAATCTGGGAATAATTCCATTTGGGCTGTGAAATTGATTTTTTTATTCTGAACTTGTGTGAAATTTTGATTGAATTCAGGATATGTTGTTAACCAACCATTTCTCGCAGCTTCATATCTTACATCTGACTGACTACCAAAAACAAATCCCAAAGTAGGTTTAGAAGAACCAAAAAAGCCTAGACCTGGTAAATATCCTGGTAATACAGTTCCGTTATTTTCAGTGTAATTTATCTGAATGGTTTTTACACTAGTAACAACTCCAATCAAACCACTCATAAACAAACCTCTTTCCTGACTAATATTTCCTTTAGGAGCTTGAATTTGTTGTCCTGGTTTTGGAGGATTGTTTTTATCTTTTTTAGTATCAGCGGCTTTTTTATTATTTTTCTTAGTTTTAGTCAAACCAATATACTTGTAAAACAAATCCATATTTAAAGTTGTATTTAACTTATGTGAATTTGCATTTTGAATGGTGTTTCCTAAAGCATAAATATTTCCATCGGCCCCTGTAACTGTAGAGAAAGCATCAGAAGAGCGTTGCCAATTGTAATCGCCAGTATAGCTATATGTTGATTTTACAAAACTCAATAAAGGAATTTTATTAATAGGTAAATCATAATTTACTACTAACTGTTGGTTATGCTGATTTGACTCACCAATATTCCAATAATCATCCCAAATATCTAAACCATCAATTGGTAAATTATTTTCATCTAAATAATTCCTAACGATATTATTTGAAGATGCCGTATAATTTAAACGAAGTGATTTTGTTATATTATAATTGAACCCATAAGTATAATTGAAAAAATAATTTCTTCTATATAAATCACCTAAACCAATACCTTGAACATCAACTAATCTAAATCGTTGTCTATTAAATTGACGAATTATATTTGAACTGAAAGAAATATTGCTTGGAAGATAATTAAAGTTTAAATCACTTAACATTTTGTAATAGCCACTTTTCTGAAATACTTTGGTATTTTTAAATGGCTCTATCGTTTTTGGTTTAAAGGTATAAGCGTAATCTACCGTTGTTCTATTTTGCTTGTCAATTAAATTTTCAATTTCATAATCATGATGTTCCGTTTCATTCAATGAGTAAGACAAGGTTAAATTTTCAACATCATATATGTGAGTTTTCTTTTCAGGATTTTTTTCTTTCTTTACTCCTATTAAATTGAAACTTGTTCTTTTTGTGTAATCTATTGCTCTTTGTTCAATATTTGCTCTTTCTGTTGGGTCAGAGGTAATATCTAAAAGCTGATTTAATTCGATATCTTGATAAAACGGATCATATTTAGGTGTAATTGTTTCTTCACCAACTGCATAATTAAATGGCAAATTAACTCCCCATTTTTTTGGCAACAGTTTTCCTAAATTTACATTTGTAACTACATCATATTGAAACACATCTTCTCTACTTCTTTCATTTGGCCCTTGTTCTAAAGCACCAAAACCAATAGTTCCAACACGAGTAGTTGCCGAAACATTAGCAAAATCAGCTAAATTCGTATCCAAATTAGCCACCGCAGCATAACCTCCTTTATTGTCCATATCCGACATACGAAGTTCATTAAACCAAACCTCTCCTCGCTTAATACTACCCGACTTATTTTTAATACCAATCATTAAAGTTCGTACCAAACCAAAATTTGGATTCCCTTTTATTCCAAGAGTTAATCTATTACTAGAAGAGCCAATATTTTCTTCTTCAACGAATCCAATTCCATTTGGATCAATAATTATTGATGGGTCACTTTGAAGAGCTAATATTTTTAATTTAGTTAATAAGTCAAGTGAAATTTCTATTTCATTTTCACTTGGCCAAACATCTTCTGGTGATGAAGCACCAAATGGAGTCACTTTTAAAGGTATTTCAACTTGGTAAAAGTTATCCGTAAAATCGTTACCAAATCGAATAAAAGCGACTAATTCATCGTCTTGTAAATCCCCATTTTGAACCGCTTCTGCATGTAAAAACATTCTCAATTTTTTAAATTGACGCATGTCTACATTCACATTTTTAAATACAGCTCTGGCATCATCATTTTCTAAACCATTTGAAGTACCACCTAATTTATCATATACTCTTAAAGAAAGTGATTGTTCATTTTGATTGATAATTGTATTATTGTTATACAATTGTTCTCTTACAACTCCTGGAGGTGTTACATAATTAATTGGACTTCTTTGACCATTTTCTTGAATATTAAGAGCCACAACATCAAATCCTGTATTTTCATCATCTGGATCTGTATCTAAGATATCAAAATTACCCGAATATCTTCTCCATTCGCCTCTTACAAGATCGAGAGCACCAAATCGAAGTGTAATATCATCCTTAAATCCACTCATATACATTCTCATGAAACGTATAGAACGAAAATCAGATATAGGTCCTACTTTGTTGGCATCGGTGAATTCATTAATTGGAATTTTATACAAAATCCATCTTGCTTTACCTACCGAACCATTAGGCAAATCAACATTGTTATCGGTTCTAAAATCTGCAATATAATTTTGTCCAACTGGAACATCTGAATCATTATCACCATAAGCTGAGAATGGTACTTCAAACTTAAAATAAGCGTTAATCGTGTTCATGGTATTATCACGATTAACATCTTCTACATCTGGAAAAGTAGTATTACCTCTATTATCATTAGTTACATTAACAGGCGAATTTCCTTCAAAACCATTGTAATTTCTATAACGGGTAATTAAATCTCCTGAGGATTCTAAATAAAATTGGTAATTATCCGCAGATGGGTCTGGATAAGTAGCAAAATCTGGATATTTAGCAATTTCATCCGTATCTGTCACACCATCAAAACCAGCATCTTGAACATTTCTATTGGTTTCATTCGTATCAAAAGCATAGATTAATGATTGCGAAGCTGGAACTTGCCCCCATGCTGTACTAATTGTAGGTTGAGTTGAACCCGCCTCAGGCAATCCATTTTCATACAACTTTCTTCCATCTCTTAAAACATCCTCAGAAATCTCACCTAAGTTGAACACTAATTTACCAGTGTTTGTTGGGTCAGCTTTATCACCAGCATTACCATAATAAGGATCCATTACCCAAAATTGAATATACTCAACATTTGACTGCTCAAAATTGGTTGAATTAATTGCCCTAGTAATACCAGCCCAAGTTTCAGGAGCTTCTAAATCTGTAAATTGATTGGTAGCACTTAATGCAGGATTATAATTATAAGGTCCTCTACTCTTTGGAAAATAGGATAAATCTAAAGTATTAATTACAGTAGATTGCCCTTGAGCAATATCTGTTACAGGATATAATTCACGGCTAAAAACACGTCTTGTAGTATTAAATGACAAATCATTCTCATTTACCCCTGAAGGTGTTTGTGTGTAAAAAACGGGGTCGATTGTATACCATGCTAATTTACTTCTCTTGAAACCAATAGACAAATCATCAGTACTTGGCTCTGCAGTAGTAGCTATACCATCGTAATTACCTTCTAATGGCACACTTGATAATGTCCATGCTTGTGGCGAACGCATATCAATAGTAGTTTGAGAACCCTCAAAATCATCTATATACGTTGTAGCTTCACCATTGAATTGATCTGCTTTTGATGCACCTGGTTTTAAATAAGCAATTTCACCTCTGAAAGATACGTTTGAAGGCACATCAGTATCAATATTAGGCAATTTGTTAACCAATCTTGTTAAAAATGGAATTTCTGTTGAATAATTGGTATTAAATCCAAAAATAGTATTATTAACAGACTCTTGTCCGTAATTAGATTTCGTTGTAAATGGTCGCTCTGACATATTTAAAATGGTAGCACCCATTAAAAATTTATCATTGAATTTATGTTCCACATTTAAACCCCAAAACCTTCTAGTTTGTTGCCCAAAAACAGAATTATTTTCAACCGAAACTTCAATAGGTGTATTAGATGCTTGTAATGAAGGATCTAAAATTTGTACTTTACCCATTTGATAATTTACGGTATAATCTACTCCTTCAACTAAGACTCTACCACCTGCCGTTACTACAACAGATCCTTGAGGAACGTTAAAGGCTCCAATTGAAATTCCGTCTCCACCCATAGACTTAAAACGACCTTTCAATTGAAATTTATTTTTCGCACTTTCTTGTAAAGCAGCAGCCTGTGTAGTTTTATACAAACTTCTAAAAACATATTTAGACTGATTGCTGTTATATGTTAATGGATCATCATAATTTTCTACTAATGCTGGTGCGTCTAACTTTTCAAATAAATGTTTACCAAATGGCTCAACTGTAGTAAAAATAATTTTTCCTCTTTGTGTATCAACCGTCAATCCTGGATAAAAATCAAAAAAACCATCTCCCCCTTCTTGAGGGTCATTTGTATAATTTAATTTATCTAAATTAAACACTTTAAGCAATGGTGTTTGCTCTACATCCGAAGGCAAAGCATCAATCCCAGATTGAGTAATATAATTCAAAGGTGAAGGATCGGTATAAAGAATATTTAATTTAAAATCTTCTTGTTGCAATTGGTAACCTCCAGGGATTTGATAAATATTTTTCATCATCAAATTCCATGTTGGCATAGTATAATCTACACCAGAAACGCGATACTTATCTATAGTTAAATTACTTTTCAATAATTTTAAAACCAATGCTTGCGAATTAGGAATTCCTGTTCCACCTACGTTTGTTGCATCTACTCCATCGGTACCAAATTCCCCTACTTGATATACATCACCTCCAATTGTATATTGATAAGCAACCGCTAAAACTTCATCATTTGCTAATTTTTGATTTAACGAAATATATCCTAATTGAGGATGATAGGTATATTCTGATGGTGTTAATTTTCTTGCATTTTCTAACTTAGCAAAATCAACACCTTCTGAAGCACCGCCAACAACATTAAACCCATTTGCCGCTAATGAAACATCTCTAATAGAACTGTTTAAAAAATTACTTCCAATATTATTAGGGTCGTATTTATTATTGGCATTATTTGAAGGGGTATTGGCTGTTACATTGTAAAAAGTTGGATTAGAAACTAAATCTATATGAACCGTTTCTTGAGGTAAAACAGCTGTAAGTGGCGCTTCTCCTAAATCTTGAAGCGCCACAATGTTTCTTAAATTATTTTCTGTTGAATTTACTCTATTTTGTTTATTAGTAATCCAAACTTCAATTCTATTTATCTGAACACGTGAATTAACCAATGGAAAAGTTTCTAAAGCTTTGTCATAGTTATTTCTAAAATATTGCGATAAGAAATAGTGACGATCGGCATCATAATCTAATGCAAAAATTTCAAAATCCTGTAAAGTTCCACCTCCTTGAGCTGTAACAGACTTCGTTTGGGATTTTTGTTCAGAGAAAACACCCGTAAAAGTGGTTTTTCCAAATTGTAATTGCGCTTTAACCCCAAATAAACTTTGAGCACCTCTTACTAATGAATTCGACAAAGGAAAACTAACGTTACCAACCTCAATTTTTTTAATAATATCGTCCTCAGTAGGTGTATATTCTAATTTTATTAGATTTTGAAAAGCAAATGTTGATTGGGTATCATAATTCACATTAACATTTAAACGCGTTCCTACTTTTCCTTGAAGACCAACACTAATTCGTTGATCAAAATCAAAACTTGTTGTTTTTCTATTTCTTGGTGAAAAAGATGGATTATCTTGTTTAGTAAAACGAATCCCTAAATCTAACTCAACTGAACCTGTTGGTTTTACATCGATAGTGTTGCTTCCAAATATACTTTCAAAAAATTTAGAATTTACATAATATCTTGGCAATAAATCTTTTTTTGCAGCTTCAGATCCCGATTTTTTCCCATCAATTGCGGCTGACTTCTCTTGATAATACTTTCGCATTTGCTCCCTCAACACAAGTTCTTCATATTGTTTAGGAGTAAGAATCATTGGATAATTAATATTAAATCCGTCTACAGAACTTGTGTAGATATACCGATTAGTAACAGGATCATACGTATATTTATCTACAATAGACTGAGGATTAGGCATCTTTAATTTACCTAAATCAATTCCAGTTTTAACAGTATCTTTTTCTTCCTCGGCTACTTGAGCTTGTAGTGAAAGAGAGAAAAATACACATAAAAATGCTAGACTATATGGTAACTTATGTATTGCTTTTATAATTAATTTTTCCAAGATTTATAAATTTTTTAAAGCTTGTTTTATTAAGTTCTCAACTGAGGCATTTGGGGTGTCTCTAATGATTTTTTCTATAACTTTTTCTGCTGTTTTTCTGGCAAAACCTAAAACTTCTAAAGCAGATAACGCTTCATCTTTGTTTGTATTGCTTTCAACAACTGAAACTTCGTCCAAATTGTAAACTTTTAACACTTTCTCTTTCAAATCGAGAATAATTCTTTGTGCAGTTTTAGCTCCAATTCCTTTCATCGATTGAATCGTAGCCACATCATTTGCCGCAATAGCTTGAATGATTTGTGCAGGCGCTAATGAAGACAACATCGTTCGTGCTGTACTTGCTCCTACACCTGAAACCGAAAGTAGTAATTTAAAAAGTTCTCTTTCTTGTTTTTCAACAAATCCAAACAAACTATGCGAATCTTCCTTAACTTGAAGAAACGTATATAATTTCAAACTCTCAGAATCTGGAATCAAAGAAAAAGTATGCAACGAAATATTAATATGATAACCCACTCCATTGCAATCAATTACAACTTCGGTAGGTGTTTTTTCAACTAATCTTCCTTGAATGTGAGCTATCATATTAAATTATTATCTGTTTTGTTTTCTGTTTTTTTCTTGCGCATCTACAACAGCAACTGCCGCCATATTTACCATTTCTTCAACACTTGCACCTAATTGGAACACGTGAACTGGTTTATCTAATCCTAAAATAATTGGACCAATTGATTCGGCTTTGTTCAACTCTTTCAACAATTTGTATGTAATGTTTGCTGCGTCTAAATTAGGAAAAATAAGTGTATTTACTTTTTTATTTACTAGTTTAGAGAATGGAAACTTACTTTTTAGCATATCAGGATTTAAAGCGAAGTCAGTTTGAATTTCTCCATCAACAATTAAATCAGGGAAATTTTCATGTAAATAGGCTACGGCTTGGCTTATTTTAGCAGCACCTTCATTATGTGATGAACCAAAATTTGAATACGAAACCATTGCAATTACTGGCTCCATTCCAAACATTTTTACTGTTTTAGCTGTCATTAAAGCGATTCTTGCTAATTCTTCAGCTGTAGGATTTGGGTTGATAGCAGTATCCGATAAAAAAATTGGACCTCTGGCAGTCATCATCATATTAGTTGTAGCAATCTTTGAAACTCCAGGCGCTTTGTCAATTAATTGCATTACTGGTTTAATAGTAGTTGGATAACTTCTTGAATATCCTGTAACCATAGCATCTGCCTCTCCTGTATTTACCATCATTAAACCGAAATAGTTACGCTCACGCATCCATTTTTCAGCATCTAACAAAGTAATCCCTTTACGTTTTCTGGTTTCCCAAAAATGATTGGCATAGGCTAATCTTTTTGCTTCTGATTCTTTTGTTTTTGGATCAAAAATTGGCACTTCGGTATCAAAACCAATTTCTGCTTTTAACTCTTTTATGATTTCTTGATTTCCTAATAAAATTGGAAAACCAATGCCTTCTTCATGCACAATTTGTGCTGCTTTTAACACATCGATTTGATCTGCTTCGGCGAAAATGATACGTTTTGGGTTTGTTCTTGCTCTATTGGTTAACAAACGAATCATTTTGTTGTCAGAACCCATTCGTTCTAATAATTCGTCTTTGTATTTTTCCCAATCGGTAATTGGAGCTGTTGCTACACCTGACTCCATAGCAGCTTTGGCTACTGCTGGCGGAACTGCAGCAATTAATCTTGGATCAAAAGGTTTTGGGATGATATAATCGCGACCAAATGTTAATTTCGTTTCGCCATAAGCAATATTTACTTGCTCTGGAACCGATTCTTTTGCCAATTCCGCTAAAGCGATAACTGCTGCTTTTTTCATTTCCTCATTAATTTTCGTAGCTCTAACATCTAAAGCACCTCTAAAAATAAATGGAAAACCTAATACATTATTCACTTGGTTAGGATGATCAGAACGGCCTGTTGCCATAATGATATCTTTACGCGTATCAATTGCTAAATTATAATTGATTTCTGGCGTTGGATTTGCCATCGCAAAAACGATAGGATTATCAGCCATTCCTAACAACATTTCTGGTGTAACAATATCTCCCGAAGACAATCCGATAAATACATCTGCACCTTTCATTGCGTGAGCTAAATCGTCATAATGTTTATCCGTTGCGTAACGACGTTGCATATCCGTAACTCTTGGGTCGTCTTTTCTTAAGGCTCCTTTACTGTTGAACATTACAACATTTTCTGGTTTCACACCAAAAGAAACATATAAATTAGCACAAGCAATCGCTGCCGAACCCGCTCCAGAAATGACCATTTTCACTTCTTCCATTTTCTTTCCTGCTAATTCCACAGCATTCAATAAAGCCGCTGAAGAAATAATTGCAGTTCCGTGTTGGTCATCGTGCATTACTGGAATATTCAATTCTTCTACCAAACGTCTTTCAATTTCGAAAGATTCTGGTGCTTTGATATCTTCAAGGTTAATTCCTCCGAAAGTTGGAGCAATATTTTTTACCGTTGCAATGAATTCTTCGATGTCTTTTGTTCCTACTTCGATATCAAATACATCAATATCCGCGAAGATTTTGAACAACAAACCTTTTCCTTCCATTACAGGTTTTGAAGCTTCTGGACCAATATCTCCTAGACCTAAAACGGCAGTTCCGTTTGAGATTACGGCTACTAAATTTCCTTTTGCGGTATATTTATAAACGTTGTTAACGTCTTTTTCAATTTCTAAACAAGGTTCTGCTACTCCTGGAGAATAGGCTAAAGCTAAATCTCTTTGTGTTGCATATTTTTTGGTAGGTACTACCTGAATTTTTCCAGGTGTTGGTTTTGCGTGATATAATAAGGCTTCTCTACGTTTACTATCTTTATGCATGGTTTTTTATTTTACTAACTTACAAATATAAGGGTATACGTATAAAATGAGAAATTATTTTGGTATTCTTTTGAAAAAATATTTTAACCCAAACAGAAAATTCAACCCCAAAAATAAATCCTTAAAACACATTGCAACAATATAAAGCTTCTTGAAAAGCAAATTGTCTTTCTGTTAAGGCGTTTTAAGTGGGTTCTTAATGAAAGATTTTTTCTTTCGATATGGTTTGTACCAAATGGTTTTGTATTGTGTATTGCATTATTTAGTATTGATTTATAATGCACTAACTTATCTGTGTAGATTGTTTTTGGGATTTGAGAGTAACAATGTGTTTGTTACATATTGTAACGTTCGTTTAGTTCTTCTTCCAATGTTGAAATTGACTACTTGTTTTGTTTTTCTTTCTAAGGCATACACAATCCAAACAGGTTTTTCTTTATTTTTTATAAATGTTCTGATTTCATCTACTTCATAAGTTTTGTATTTAAAAATAGGCTGATTAGGAATTCTCTTTGCAATTGCAATTATTCTCTTTAGTAAAGTAGTTGTGGATATTTTTAATATTCTTGCCGTACTTCTTATTCCAAGACCTTCTTTTGTAAATTGAAAAATTCTTTTGTTTACCCAATGATTATAGGCTTTATAAGTATAAAAATCTATGAATCTTTTTTTGCATGATTTACAAATAAATTGCTGTTTTTTATTAATAGTAAAACCGTTTTTAATAATATCATTAGATTCACAACTTGGGCAAATTTTGCTATCACTAAATCTGACCCGAGCCTAAAGCGAACTGAACGAAGTTATACACGTGGTTTCATTTTTTGCCATTTTCTTTGATTTAAGACATTATATAACATAAAAAGGAACGCAATATTGCGTTCCTTTTTAGTACTTATTTTAAAATAATTATTGATTTTCAGATTGTTAATTTCTAAAAAAGGGAGTATCACTAAATCTGAAACATTACCGGTTTCTGAAAACAAAACCTTTCCACATAAAAAAGAATCCTAACTTTCAACGGTTAGGATTTCTTGTTTTTACTATTAAAAAAACGGCATTTCTGAATCATATAGCAATGCCGTTTATCTTTTTGCGAACTAGTTAACTAATCCTATTTTAAATACTTTGTGGGCACAGATTGCAAATCTGCGCTATCGACCGTTGAACATATCCGAGCGGTCGGGTATTAAAAGTGTTTATCCAATCCTCTTTGCATTTATCCAAAAACTCTATAAAATCTGTTTCTGTAAAATTCCCTTTGTCTATAACATACAAAAGTTCAATTTCATATTTGATAAAATCTTCAATTGCAGTATTAATATAGTGTTCTTTTGATTCTCTTCTAATTTTTAGAACATCAATTTGTTTGACAAATAGTTCATCCTTTTTGTTGTCAATTTCAGTACTGTCAAATTGTATTTCTTTTTTAGCTCTAAAAATAGCATTTACTATATCAGGACTTTGAATGCAAAGTTTGAACCTTTTGTCTAATTCTACTTTTTTAAACTCTGCTTCATGATTGTTTTTCCATTTTGAATATGATGAGCTTATTAGCCATCCAATTAAGTCATCAAAAATTTTATCTTGTTGAATATTATCGAATGAAGTTATATTTAGTTTGGATATTATAATATCTTTTATTTCTAAACATTCATTTACTTCAATATTATTTAATACCTGTTTGAATTCATTTTCATTTTCCAAACAAAAGGAAATTTTTGTAATTACCTTATTTATATGTGTTCCTTTTTTTGAACCTTTGTTCTTATAACTTGATAGCTTTTTTTTCTGATTTGATAAAATTTCAATTATTTTATTTTTTGAAACTTCATAATTTTTGTTCGATAAAATTTCAATTAATGCTCCATTCTTCCTAATTGAGTTATTTGTAGTACAAATAAACTTTGTTTTGTTATTGAAAGTATTGTTTTTCAATTTTAAAACCCATATTTCTAATGTTCTCCATAAATCAATGCTAGTATCCTCATAAGCGGATTTTTTTTCTAAAAAACTATGTTTATCCTGTTCACTAATTAATACGGAATAATCTGAGTGTACAGCTACATCATCAACATTCTCAATTGTTATGTAATTGTCTTTTTCTGTTATATCACAAAGAAGTAGTAATGCTCTTTGAAATTGAAAAATAAATCCAGAAATTGAACCTTTTGCCGAATCATTCATAATTGAAAAATATGATTAATAATAAAAATATGATTTTTAATTAATTTATACAAGATTATGTTAGTTATAAATTTAAGTTCTTAATAATTAAAATGTTAGAAAAAAGACTAAAACTATAATTTTATTAAACTTTTTTATAATCAACAAAGTGTTCAAAAAATAAGTAGCCTTAATTAAATTATTCAACTTACATTACACTTATATGGCTTATTTAAGGTCTTTTTAAATAGTTTCAGCATAATGAAACAGTTAGGATTTCTTGTTTTTACTATTTAAAAAACGGCATTTCTGAATCATATAGCAATGCCGTTTATCTTTTTGCGAACTAGTTAACTAGTTCTTTTATTACTTTGTGGGCACGGAAAGCATTTCCGCGCTATCGACCGTTGAACATATCCGAGCGGTCGGGGGTAGCCCTTACTTTGAGCATGAACCCAAGCCAGTATTCTAAAATTGAAAACGGAAAAGTTGACCCGCAATGTTCTTCTATTGAAAAAATTGCTAATGCGCTTGGCGTTAGTCTTGCCGATATTTTTACTCAAGAAAGTAATTTAGAAAACATTAATTCTATCGATAAATCAATTATTGAAAAAGTCCAACTCATAGAACAGCTGGACGACAAACAAAAAGAATCTATCTTTAGTATTATTGATATGGCTATCTATAACATTAAACTTAAACAAACGCTTTCTAATGCGTTGACTCTTTAAACGACAAAACCCACTCAATGAGTGGGTTTGTGTTTTTGTTCTACTAACCACACGAAAGGATTCGCGCGGGAGCGGGGGATTTACAAATAGTATTAATGCTTAATCTGATTCATTATTAATATATAGCTCATCCTTTTTACAATTATTTTCAATTTTATTTGATTATCAATCTGTTAAACATCAAAAAAGTGCTCATCACTAAATCTGAAACATTACCCCCTTTTAATCACATTTTGGTTTAGTAAGATTAATATCATATGGACGAAAAACTCCTTTTCTTTTTTTTTTATAAATATTAATTTTATTTTTACAAATTAAATAATCTACTCCTTCAATAGTTTCATCAATAGTGACTGTTGGAGGAGAAGGATATTTACCTGGATTATCCCAATCGTCTTTATAAATACCTAAGTCATAACGTAACCAAATAGAATCTAACAATTTGTTTTTATCTAATGCATCTAAAACATCTCTTTGAAGTGCTTTATCTTCATCGTACCAAATAAAGAGTTTTTCATTATAACGTTTATAATTAGTAGGGAAAAATTCATCTGTAACAATGGAGCCGATATTATGTTTTTTCCTTATTGAAATTTTATTTCTTTGTGGTAAGATATTTATATGATAAAAATTTGACTTTTCATCATCCATAAATCGGATATAAAAACTATCATACTCTTTTATGTATTTTTTATTAGTATTATAGTAGTCTATAATACAATTTTCAATAGCTTGTGATTCTCCACCTTTTAAATGCATTTTCATTTTATATGTATTACACTTAATAAAAAGAAATGAAAGCAATAACAAAACTGCTATTTTTTTATTTCGAACCGTATTTGTCATATTCATATTTAGCTTGCTGGTTTTTATTACTAGTAATTATATAGTGTGGAATATCTACTGATGCGGCACGTTGTTTATCATCATCAGATGCTTTACTGACATGCCTTTGACCACTAGGATGTGAATGAAAATGATACTTAGCATATCTGGATTTTCCAATTCTCATCTTCTCATCATGACTCCAATTCATTAAATTTAGATGCTCAGTCATAATCATTGAATTTAAATTATAAGGAATGTCTTGTGCCTTGTCAAATTTATTATTTTTGTACATCCAAACTAGAATATTCTCTTCTTCGCTTCCTGCTATAGAACCTAAACCATATCCTGTAATTTCTTTTTGTACTAAATCTGATAGACCTACAACAAATTTTTCAACATCTTCAGTAGTAGGTTGAGCACTACCATCTTCATTTGTTCCGTTTACAGCTATCGTATTATTTTCCTCTCTAAAATTTATTCCGTCACTTAATATGCCTTTTGCAATATTGTCCACTTGTACTTTATTTGAACCATCTTTTTTATTTTTATCAATTTCATATTTTCCAGTTTTATTGTTGTAATTAAACTTTACTATTTGATCAAATTTATCTTTAGTTGATTCCATTAAAACTATATCACCTGTCTTGTAGTCATATCTATAGATATCCATTCCATCAGGATCTTTATATATTACTGGATTATTAGCTACATAGGCATAAGAACTAGCTGCAATAAACTTCTCAGCCAACGGGTCAATATTCATCCACCTTCCAATTGCGGGGTCATAATTTCTAGCACCATAATCGTACATGTTAAGCCTTAACTCGTCTTGAAATTCCTTCCCATTGTACTTATAATTGTAAGCACTACTATAACCATCTGGTAATTGTTCTATATTGATAAAATAATTAGCCCCATCTTCTACTTCAACAAACTCGTATTTTGTAGTGTTATAGCTGGTGTGTTTTAAACCAAATGGGTAATAGTGGTTTTCTTCTAAAATTGTTAAATCACCATAAGATGGGTCAACGGTATAGCTTAGTCTATTATTTCCTAAATGATCTTTGTATTGGTACACATAATTGTAAACAATTGCGCCTTTTCTTCCAAATGTAACATTTACATAACCCTCTGCATGAGGGAAGAAATTTAATACATTATTAGTATATTGAAAACCTGTTAAATATTCCACTTTAGTATAATTATTCAAATCTGTACTATTTGCGTACACTAATTTTCTAATTTTTTGACCCGTTGCATTGTAAAGATATTGAATTCTACCACCATTTGCAAATGTTATCACAACAGGTTTCTTGTTTTTACTATTAAAAAAACGGCATTTCTGAATCATACATAAATGCCGTTTAATCTTTTGCGAACTGGTTAACTAGTTCTTTTATTACTTTGTGGGCACAGATTGCAAATCTGCGCTATCGACCGTTGAGCATATCCGAGCGGTCGGGTAATCTAACTAGAATTTTTTTTAGCATATTCTATTTTTTAATCAAGCCTTTCACCTTAATAAACCCCGTCATTAATAAAACTGCTACTAATCCAAATACAATTCCAACACCAAGTTCCGCTATTGTAGATGGAATACTATGTGGAATTAAATGATGAATATATTCGATATTATGAATAAAAATTCCTCCAGAAACTAAAAGAAGAGCGATAGTTCCAACTACAGCAAGAAACTTAATAACAAGCGGCAAAGCTTTAATTAAAATCCCACCAAAAGAAGATAAAAATCCTTTATCGTTACCTTTTCGCATCAAATAAAAACCAGCATCATCCATTCTTACAATCAAAGCTACGATTCCGTAAACTCCAATAGTGGCTAAAACCGCTACAATACTAACACTTATGATTTGGGTAATAAGGTCATGTTGTTTTTCCATTGCCGTTCCGAGAGCGATGATAACAATTTCAAGAGATAAAATAAAATCTGTTTTAATAGCCGAACTTACTTTTGCTTTTTCAGAATTTTCGTCATCTTCTTCTAATTTACTTTCAATAATTACATCTTCGCTTTTTTTAGCGCGATGAAAAAAGTATTCGATAATTTTTTCTACACCTTCATAGGCTAAGTAAACTCCTCCAACGATTAAAGCCGCTTTAATGGCAGGCGGATATAACCAATTCAAAACAAAAACAACTGGAAGAATAATCAATTTATTGATAAAGGAACCTTTTGTAATTGCCCAAAGTACAGGAATTTCTCTTGAAGCTAAAAAACCTGTTGCCTTTTCGGCATTAACCGCTAAGTCGTCTCCTAAAATTCCTGCTGTTTTTTTGGTTGCTAATTTACTTGTCATTGCTACATCATCCATCAATGCAGCGATATCGTCTAAGATTGCGAAAAATCCTGAAGCCATAATTGTATTTTTTCTTTTTAATAACCCTCAAAACTACAGCAAAGTTTTGAAATTGAAAACATTTTTTTTGTCTGAAAAACACAATATCATTTTATTTCTTCAAAAAATTGATATTACGAAGTAAGCCTTCATATTTGGTGCGTTTAACCGCAGAATTTTTAAATACCTTTTGAAAAGTATCAAGGGTAATTTCTTCCCAATCGGATTTTGAGAAATTTAAAATCTCCGAATTGGTTTGAAAAAGTGGTTCATTGTGTGGTTTTGAAAATCGATTCCAAGGACAAACATCTTGGCAAACATCGCAACCAAACATCCAATCGTCAAATTTGCCTTTCATTTCTTGTGGCAAGTTATCTTTCAATTCGATAGTGAAATACGAAATACATTTACTTCCATCTACTATATAGGGCGCCACAATAGCTTCTGTAGGACAAGCATCTAAACAAGCGGTGCAACTTCCACAATGATCGGTTGTTAGTGTATCATATTCTAATTCTAAATCAATAATTAATTCGGCAATAAAATAAAAAGAACCAACTTTCTGAGTAATAAGATTACTGTTCTTTCCAACCCAACCCAAGCCACTTTTAGCCGCCCAAGCTTTATCTAAAACTGGCGCCGAATCTACAAAAGCTCTCCCTGAAACTTCACCAATTTCGGTTTGAATGAAATGTAATAATTCCTTTAATTTTTCTTTTATAACGTGATGATAATCTTGTCCGTAAGCGTATTTGGAGATTTTATACGAACTCTCATTTTGAAGTTCGGAAGGATAATAATTAAGCAATAACGAAATCACACTTTTTGCTCCATCTACCAAAAGCGTTGGATTCAAACGTTTGTCAAAATGGTTTTCCATGTAGCTCATTTTACCATTCATGTTATTGTTGAGCCAACTTTCAAGCCTTGGAGCTTCTTGTTCCAAAAAACCAGCTTTGGAAATACCGCATGAGAAAAAGCCGAGTCTTTTGGATTCGGACTTAATAATGGATGTTTGATGATGGATGATGGATGACTGAATCACTTATTTTAATTGCGTTTTAAAAGCCAAAGTTCTATTCATCAATTCAAATGACTTAGCATATAGATAATCAAATTGTTCTTGATTTATATAATCTCTCCTTTTTGCTTTATGCAAACACGTTACAACTTCAGCTATTGAACGAATAGAATAATTTAGAAATCGTTTAAATTCAGGAATAGTCTGTTCAACGGAACCTTCAGAAATGTTTAATGCAATTGAATCAACAGCTCTTAAAATTTGAGAAGATAAATTATAACGTTCAGTTTGAGGAAAAGAATTAGCTATAGTATTAATTTCTTCTCCAAAATCCATTGCTAATTGCCAAATAATTAATTTTTCAAACTTAAAACTCATGTCTTTTATTCTTAAAATTTAAACATCCATCATCAAACATCCATCACCCATAATTAAAAAAGTCCTCCTTGAATATTGTTTTTAATTTTCCCTAAATGTTTATAGGCTTTTTCGGTTACTTCTCTTCCACGAGGTGTTCGCATAATGAAACCTTCTTGAATTAAAAAAGGCTCGTATACTTCCTCAATAGTTTCTCCACTTTCGGAAACTGCAGTTGCTAGTGTGGTTAAACCAACTGGTCCGCCTTTGAATTTATCAATTATCGTAGATAATATTTTATTATCCATTTCGTCTAATCCGTGTGCATCTACATTTAACGCTTTCAAGGCAAATTTTGCGATTTCGATATCGATTTTTCCATTTCCTTTGATTTGCGCAAAATCTCTTACACGACGCAATAAAGCATTGGCAATACGAGGTGTTCCTCTACTTCTGCCGGCAATTTCAATAGCTGCTTCCATCGTTATTGGCATCTTTAAAATGGATGAACTACGTTGGACTATTGTGGTTAACAATTCTGTGTTATAATATTGTAATCGACTTTGAATTCCGAAACGAGCGCGCATTGGAGCAGTTAATAAACCCGAACGTGTCGTCGCTCCAACTAAAGTAAAAGGATTCAAATTAATTTGAACCGTTCTTGCATTTGGACCCGATTCAATCATAATATCAATTTTGAAATCTTCCATTGCCGAATACAAATATTCTTCTACTATGGGACTTAAACGATGAATTTCATCAATAAATAAAACATCTCTTTCTTCAAGATTTGTCAATAATCCGGCTAAATCACCTGGTTTATCTAAAACGGGTCCTGAAGTAATTTTAATTCCTACTCCTAATTCGTTTGCTAAAATATTAGCTAAAGTAGTTTTTCCTAAACCTGGAGGACCATGAAATAACGTATGATCTAATGCTTCGTTTCTTAAATTAGCCGCTTGTACAAATACAATTAGATTTTCTAAAACTTGTTCTTGTCCAGAAAAATCATCGAAACTTAATGGTCGCAATGCCTTTTCGATATCAATATCTTGCGGAGAATAGGATTCTTTATTGGGATTCAAATTATCGTTCATAAAAGCAAAGATAAGTAAAGTTATAAAACAAAAACCTCTCCGATTGGAGAGGTTTGTATATTGTGGAAAAAATCTTAGTGATGTAAAACTTCTTCTCCTTCTTTCATTGGTGTTATTTGCGTAACGAAGTCTTCATCATGACCTGGTTTACTGTAATCATAAGGCCATCTGTGTACTTCAGGAATTTCGCCTGGCCAGTTTCCGTGAATATGTTCCACTGGTGTAGTCCATTCTAAAGTATTCGATTTCCAAGGGTTTTGAGTTGCTTTCTTACCATAGAAAATACTATAGAAGAAGTTCCAGAAGAATACAATTTGGAAAGCTGCTCCTACGATTGCAAACATGGTAATTAGAACGTTTACGTCTGCTAATTCATCAAACAATGGAAAAGCTGAGTTTGTGTAATAACGTCTTGGTAATCCAGCCATTCCGATAAAGTGCATTGGGAAGAAAACTCCGTAAGCACAAATAGCAGTTACCCAGAAGTGAACGTAACCTAAGTTTTTATTCATCATTCTACCAAACATTTTAGGGAACCAGTGGTATACACCAGCAAAGAATCCGTACAATGCAGAAATACCCATTACTAAGTGGAAGTGAGCTACTACGAAATAGGTATCGTGAACGTTAATATCTAAAGTTGAATCTCCAAGGATGATACCTGTTAAACCTCCAGTAATGAAAGTAGATACTAATCCAATAGAGAATAACATAGCAGGATTTAACTGTAAGTTACCTTTCCATAATGTTGTAATGTAGTTAAAAGCTTTTACAGCAGATGGAATTGCAATTAATAATGTTGTAAATGTAAATACGGAACCTAAGAAAGGATTCATACCAGATACGAACATATGGTGACCCCAAACAATAGTTGATAAGAATGCGATAGCTAAAATAGAAGCAATCATTGCACGGTAACCAAAGATTGGTTTTCTAGAGTTAGTTGCAATAATTTCAGAAGTAATACCTAAAGCAGGTAATAATACGATGTAAACTTCAGGGTGACCTAAGAACCAGAATAAGTGCTCGAATAATACTGGAGAACCACCTTGGTAATGTAACACTTCACCTTGAATAAAAATATCTGATAAGAAGAATGATGTACCAAAACTTCTATCGAAGATTAATAATAATGCCGCAGAGAATAATACTGGGAAAGACACAATACCAATAATAGCTGTTACAAAAAATGCCCAAACAGTTAATGGTAATCTTGTCATTGTCATCCCTTTAGTTCTTAAGTTGATTACGGTTACAACATAGTTCAAAGATCCCATTAATGAAGATGCAATGAAAATAGCCATAGAAGACAACCATAAAGTCATACCTAAACCAGAACCAGGAATTGCTTGTGGCAAAGCACTTAAAGGTGGATAAATTGTCCAACCTGCAGATGCTGGTCCAGATTCAACAAATAGAGAACAAATCATTATAACACAAGAAACGAAGAACAACCAAAAAGATAGCATGTTCATGAATCCTGAAGCCATATCGCGAGCTCCAATTTGTAATGGAATTAATAAGTTACTAAATGTACCACTCAAACCAGCGGTAAGTACAAAGAATACCATTATTGTTCCGTGAATAGTTACCAAAGCAAGGTAAATATCGTTACGCATTACTCCATCAGGTGCAAAATTTTCACCTAAGAATACTTTGAAAATTTCGAAAGATTCTTCAGGCCATGCAATTTGCATACGGAAGAATAAAGATAAAACAACTCCAACAATACCCATCAATAAACCTGAAATAAGGTATTGCTTTGCTATCATTTTGTGATCAAGACTAAAGATGTATTTAGTGATGAAAGTTTCTTTATGATGACCGTGATCGTGTGACATACTAATTCAATTATATTTAATATAAATAACTTATTTAATAACTTGAGCAACAACTTTAGTTGAATCAACCGCAACTGCAGAAGCAGCTTCAGTTGGCGCAGGAGCAGGTGCATTAGCATCTTTCCATTGTTGAGCTAATGTAGGTTTTTCAGCTAACCATTTTTTGAAATCAGCAGGAGAATCTACTACAATTTTCATTTGCATATTGTAGTGAGATGCACCACAAATTTTATTACATAATAGTAAATAATCAAATGTGTATGGATCTAAAGCTGTTCCACCTTCAGCAACAATTTTCTTACTATTTTGCGTACGTATCTTGTTGATTTTATCAACTTTAGCCATAATAGCTTGGTCTGCTCTCATGTCTGCTGTTGTAACAGTTGGAGTAAATGAAAATTGAGTAATCATACCTGGAACACAGTTCATTTGAGCTCTAAAATGAGGCATATAAGCTGAGTGTAACACGTCTTGAGAACGCATTTTGAAGATTACTTTTTTACCTACTGGTAAATGTAATTCTGTAACAACTTTATCATCTTGAGCAGCTGGATCAGCTAAATCAACACCTAATGTATTAACACCTTCAATTAATCTCACGTTTGCTTTACCTAATGTTTTATCATCACCTGCATAACGAGCTTCCCAACCAAATTGTTTTGCATACAATTCGATAACAATAGCATCTTGTTTGTCTTCTTCATCAACAAACATAATGTTATTCCAAGTGTACAAACCGTACATGATTAAACCTGCCAAAACAATTACAGGGATGATAGTCCAAATAGCTTCTAATTTGTTGTTATCAGCAAAATAAAGGGCTTTTTGACCTTCTTTACCTCTATATTTGAAAGCGAAATAATGTAATAAGAATTGTGTAATAGTTTGTACAAAGAAAATGATAGCAAAAGAAATGTACATTAAGTTATCATAATCAGGACCGTGCTCAGAAGCTGGAGTACCTAATACTAAATCTCCCCAAGCATATAATGAGTAAATTGTAAATACATAAATGAAACCTACAAAGGCAAACATTAAATAACCATTTACACTATTATCTTTATCATTAGCAATTTCAGCATCATCTGAAGAAGCGCCAATTTGGGTTAAATCAAAAATTTTAGTCAATTGCCAAACAGCGATACCTACTAGAACTAAAATTATAAATACCAAGAAACTTGTCATTTTTATTTCTTTTTAACTATTAATAATGAAAATGTTTACTTTCCTCAATAAAAGGATTTCCTTTAGGAACTAATGGTGCCTTAGTTAAAGCTGTGAATACAACGAAAATAAATAATCCTAAGAAGAACATTAAAGCTCCAATTTCAGGAATACCAATAAACCATTGATCACCAACTGTTGCAGGCATAATCATATTGAAGAAATCAATATAATGTCCAAATAAAATTACAATACCTGCCATAACCACAATCCATGTTAAACGTTTGAAATCTGTATTGATTAAGATTAACAATGGGAAAATGAAGTTTAAAGCTAACATTCCGAAGAAAGGTAATTTGTAGTGTTCGATACGAGTTACGAAATAAGTAACCTCTTCTGGGATATTTGAATACCAAATCAACATGAATTGAGAGAACCACAAGTAAGTCCAGAAAATACTGATACCAAACATGAATTTAGCTAAATCGTGAATGTGACTTGTATTAACTTGCTCTAAATATCCTTTTGATTTTAAATATAAAGTAATCATTGCAATTACAGTAATTCCACTTACGAAGAAACTTGCAAAAACATACCATCCAAATAGAGTACTGTACCAATGAGGATCAACAGACATAATCCAATCCCACGACATAATAGATTCAGAAACGATAAAGAATACTAAGAAGAATGCAGCTAATTTAAAATTTTTCTTGTAAGGAGTATTATCTTCAGCACTATCTTGAGCAATTGAGTTTTGTCTAAATTTAAAACGAACCCAATTCCAAACAGCTAAAAATATTGCAGCCGTAACTAAAAATCGAACAACATTCAACCATCCTTTTTTGTTATAAATTAATTTATCAAAATCAGCATGTTCAGGATTAATAACATCAGGATTCATCCATACAAATAAATGGTTGAAATGCATTCCAGCTAAAACTAACAATACAAAGAAAATAATAGAACCAGGTAATAAATAGGCAGTAATACCTTCCATTACTCTAAATAAAATTGGTGACCAACCTGCTTGAGCAGCATATTGAATAGCATAAAAAGCTAAAACACCAACTGAAATTAACATAAAGAATATACAAGCCACGTACAAAGCAGCCCAAGGCTTATTTTGTAATTGGTGTAATACATGTTCTAAATGTGCTTTGTGATCATCATGTGCATGAGCATCTGCTTTAGCTTCTGAAATATGATTATCAGCATGAGCATCTACAATAGCTGGAGCATGAGCTTCTTCATGAGATGCCGCTGAATCAACTACAGCTTCAACATCAGCATGAGTTGAATCTACGGCGTGTGATTCAGCTACTTTTACAGAATCAACACTTACATGTTTATCTGCAGCATGAGCTTCAGTAGCATGAGTAGCTACTTTTTCAGAATGAGAAGCTTCGTGACCATGATGGCTATCTGCAGCTAATATTTTCTCAACGTCTTCGATTGTTTTAGGAGCGGCCATGAAACCAATTCCAATACCAATTGCACCTAAAACCATTAGGACGAATGAAAAAGTTTTTAATTTACTTGAAAACGTGTACATATCTATT
>VFQS010001182.1_pt1 | contig 24821 bp, 26 predicted proteins | sample 3512361 | NCBI WGS metagenome assembly VFQS01 (sample SAMN10412375, study PRJNA504923) | tailings metagenome | isolation source: Relicate 1 Philex TSF3 active mining | place: Philippines
GTTAGCCGACGAGATAGACGCAGGAGGAGCTGACGAGGAGGCGTTAGCCGACGAGATAGACGCAGGAGGAGCTGACGAGGAGTATTTCTCTTCCTGAAACAAGCTATCGATAGGAGTTGTTCTAGTGGGGGAAAATAGACGCGTTGAAGAGATGTAACTTGAACCATTTGTAGTTTGTCGATACAATCGGAAAGACATTTCTAATGAGAAGCTTTTTTAATACAAAAAAGTTTCTGTAAATCTACTCTTGGTACGAATCCCTCAGGCACTCGTAAACTCTATCTAATACGGCGAGGCGGGTGGGTGTAATCATCTCGCGCGCTGTGCTATAATCCATCCATCGAATGTCCATTACCTCATCTGAGATATATTGCCCTCTCATCCCATAGGGACATGGTTGATATCGAAACTCGAGTGAGGTTCCATTCGGAATGTATCCCAAGTAGTAAACACTACGATACATCTTGTGATCAGTTCCCTGATAGTTATCTTCATAACTTCCAGCAGAGTCTACGATATTCACCAACTCTTTCGACAAGTTGGTCTCTTCCTCAAACTCTCGTAGAGCACACTCTTGTGTCGACTCTTCTACAAACCGGCGTCCCTTGGGAAAGTCCCAAATGTCTCTACCCTCAACAGGAGTGACTCGAATCAGCTCTCGGATATACTCACTGTTTGCTTCCCAACACTCTTTCGCTTTCTTGAGTTCAGCGCGATAGAGACGTCTACGGGTCGATACCCAAAGGTCTTTCCACAAGCTGTCAAACTCGTAAAGTAACAGACGACGTCGCTCGTCGGCTGTCGTATTCGCAACATACTCGATAAGCAACTCGGGAGTATACATTCCACGCAAGATACACTCATAACTAAACGTATCCCGACGCCGGGTTAAGAGAAAAAGTGGCTGAGCTTGCTGAATGGTATAAATCACCAAGCCATAACTCGTAGAAATTTTATTACGAACCATTATTTTTGGATGCTCGTCTTCTTTGCCGTCCATCTTCCTATATACCTATGTTGTTTAATTTGTTTTTAAACATTTGGATTAGTATAAAATGGAAGGAGACGAGAAAACGCCAGTTTCCAACGAGAAAACGCCAGTTTCCAACGAGAAAACGCCCCGTGAGAACCCTTTCCAGAGCTCGTTTGTCGACTATGACTCGATGTCGGAAGAAGAGTATTTCCGGGAGATGGAGAAAAAGGTAGAGTATTACAAGCAGCACTTTCCAGAGATGTATGAGAAGGCAGTCAAGTGGATGGAAATGCTCAACCAATCTGAAGTCTACAAGGCAAATGCTCCCGACGATCCCTCTCTTGTCGACCGAGAAAAAGAAAAGGCTACCGACCTACTCAAGAACGTCCGCTACAATGGCTGGACTTCCTCTGATCTCAATCAGGACGAACTCGCGCTACTAGGTAAATACTTTCCCAATTGGCTAGACGACCAAACAGACGACTAATATACTTTATTCTCATTAGAATAAAGTTTTTACCTTTCCTCTTTCAATCATCCTCATCAAAGTCAACCACCACATCCTTCTGAACGGGTTTGGCCTTGGGTTTCTTCATAAACGTAATCTTGGTGGGCACGTTCTCTTTTACCGGTTCCGCCTTCATACCCGGTAGCGCCACTCCTCCATACGCTGACTTTCCTGTAAGCATGGCAGGCAAGACGCTTGCCGGGTGACGAGCCGCCTTGGTCGATGCTGGAGCAGGCGGTTTAGCCACTATAGGAGCTGGCGGAGGAGGAGGAGGGAGTGGCTGAGAAACTACTTTAGCCGGATAGTTTGTTCGTCTTATCATAGGACGGGCTTGGTAAGGCTTGTGCTTTTGTAGCATCTCCTCATTCAGAACCATATCCATAAAGCCGGTTCCACACTTGACAAGCTTACCCGCCATGAGAGAAGCACTTACTCCCATCTGATCGGTCTCTCCGTTGACTGCGGCAATGAAAAAGTTACGAACACTCTCCTCAAACGACGCCTTAGCCATCGGTCCAATCTGATTGCGGTCAATGCCATAGCGGTTGACTGAACTAATCTTTCCCTGATAGGTCATACTGTCAGCAAGTAGCTCAATGTGTCGTCGGCCGACAGAAGCGCCACCTGCTGACAAGACCTTGTAGAACTCGTCAATGATAAACTGGCGAGCGGCTTCGACACCAAGCACACGAAAGATCTCCCAAATGTCACTGCTACGACAACGAGTGTAGTCTAGCTCCTCGTCTTGAAAGGCGGCGTAGAGGTTGGTTCCTTTGGTCATAATCGTCCAATCTCCTCTCTCCTCTTGTAGCTGGATATCCTCAATCCCAGAGACACCGCTGATGAGAATGTCTTTCAAGTAAGGGACGACTACATTCTGTAGACACCGAGACTCGACCGAGAAGCCTTTGAACTGCTCAAACTTGTTGTCCGTCTTTTTCAACCGAATTCCCTTAAAGTCAACGTAGATGTCTACCATACCAATCGAGTCGGGAGAGGGAACGACATACAAGTCTCTAAACGACTCTTCGATCTTCTCGGCGATATCTAGAGTCGAGATACGGTGCTTGTACATCATATCGCGGTCAAGCTCTACCCGAACCATCCAGTTCATATAGAACTCTCCGAGGTCATCAAGAATCTCATTGGAAAAGACTTGGAAGAATAAGCGGTACCACTCCTCTGCTCCATCTAAATCCGAAAAGTTGCTCACATAGCGAGCCGTGATACGAGTCGCCAAGCCGGACAGATACACCTCAACCATCTTGCTATAGGCGTGCTCTCGAGCCTGTTCCACCGACTTTCGGTTCTTAAAGTAGAGATTCATCACGCTCATCTTTTGCTTTTTGCTCGCGTTTAGGATCTCCTCCACACGCGGAACGCCAGAGGCAATACCAATCGTAGAGATACCCGAGTAGTGAAAGGCGTTGAGCGACATCTGTGTCACCGGCTCACCAATGCTTGTCGCAGCCTGAACGCCAACCATCTCACCCGGCTGCAACATACTGCGGTGATACTCGAGCAGCACCTCGCGCTTTAACTCGGGAATTCCGGAAGGGTACATCTCGACTTCTTTGAGTTGGTCTTTAATGCTTTTCACCAATCCCTCTCGAACCGCAACAGCCGTGTCAAACGGAATGCTTGGGTTGATTTGGATCTGATCGCAAATGTCCTCGATCTCGGAAGCGGTCAACAAACGTTTCATCGTTCTCGGACGAGTGTTTCTTGTGTTTGTTGACTCTAAAGTAGGAAGAACTCTATCTCATTTTTTTAATCGCTTATTTTACTATTTCGGTTGACGTAACGCTTACAGTAGTGGTAGATGTAGTCTTCCATCGGATAGACAAGCTCTTGTCGGAACTCTCCTCCTTCAAAGGCTACATCTCCTTTCGCTGACACTTCCATTCCTACTACCTCTTGTATCCGGCCGTCTTCTAGCTTGATATCCGTCAGCTGTCCACCGTAGACTCGAAGAGATAGCTCTTGGTAGACGTTGGTCACCCGCTTGAGCGTCCACCCAAAATCCCGACGGAGGTCAAGACAGTATTCCATCAGTAAGACGTCTTTGATATACTTGCGCTTGATATCTTTCCACTGATGCCACGTATCCCGCTTGTAGTTTTCATGAACGTCCTTTTTCTTTTTAATCTCATCGGAAGAGATGAGGTCGGTATTGTCTGTTAATAAGTCAATCACCTCCCTTGTAACGAGAATCGCCGGTTTATCCTTTAGACTATAGCAAAAGGAAACCTTTTTCCGGTTGGAGCTCTGTATGAATCCTCCCGAGACGTAGATCTGCTTGGGATACTTGCCGTATGCCAAATCGTCAAAGACTCCTTTCCAATACTCGTTCGGACAATGGTCTTTACACTGTAAAAAAATAGGATGAAGAATATCCCTCTTTCCTCTCGATCGCGACGACTTCATCTATGCTACTCTTATTTTTATCTTAAAACAGTGATAAAGAGGTAAATGAGCTTTGACATTACTAGTGCGACCCGTCAGATCAAAGAGATAGAGGCCGAGATAAAACGTCTCAACGGGTTACTGAAACAAGCAAGACTCGAAAAGAGTAAAATCGAAAACGACATCCGCTTATATCTCGAACACACCAAACACCAAGGCGTAATTGTCAATAACGTCACCATCTTGAAAGAAGACAAACTCGTCCATCGCCGGTTGAAGAAACAAGAAAAGGAAGACAAACTCAAGAGCCTACTCGGCGATTCCGCGAGCTCCGAGCTTATCGAAAAAATAAAAAATTTCTCCAAGGGAGACCAAGTCGTAAAATCATCTATTAGTATCCAATACGATAAACTGAAATAAAGCCTTGTTCCCTTTCAAGAATGCCCACGTTTCGTATCCACAATCCGAAAAACCGCTCTGACCGCGTGCTCATCCGCCTCACTCGCAGCTCGCAAGGAGCGTTTATCCCTCCTCCTCCGTCTGCCACAATGGGACTGCCACCACAACTATCAGCAACTCCAGCTTCCTCCGGAACGAGTGTCAGCGTCAAGTCAAAGAAGAAGGTTTCTCTTCAACAAATCCAAGAAATTCTCAAGCTCCTTCAGCAGACCAAGAACAAGGATCTCATCACTCTCCTCTCTTCTAGTCTTGCAGGCTTGGTAGACGATGAGATTGACATAGACGACGTTAATGAGGAAGAAGTCAAGGTAGAAGAAGTTCCAGAAACAGAAGTAGAAGACGAGGATGTCCTTGTCATTGAGCTGTAAACGTAAAATATTTATTATTCTACTTGAATAATAAATGAAGAACGCTCTCCTTCTCATCCTTATCTTTGCCGTTATCTTTGTCGTCTATAAAGCCTGCTCTTCCGACGAAAACTATCGCCCATTTGTCACCCTCTACGGCACCAACCCCATCCGGCAACGCCGCTCCGGTTGGCGTAACTATTGGGGTGAAGCGTGTCCTTACGGGAATCAGGGTTGCCCGAATTGCCCCGGGTGCCCGTTTCAACCGTCCCAAACGCCTCAGGGCGGTTACCCGACAACAGGAGGTGATTACTACCGGGGTGAAGCGACGGGTCGGGGTGGAATGTATACCAGCACCTACGGAGACGTCTGCTCCCGATACGGATCCAACAACCTTGACGTTGACGCAAGTACCTACTATATGGGGTCACGCTGGTGCCCGGTCGGCGTAGTGATGAATCAGGCCTCTCCCGACAAGGTTAGCAGCACTCAGGCGCTAGAAGCCCGCTTTCTCGGCAATAGCTGGTCTTTCCGAGTAAGAGATGGAGTGTCGGGTATGTATGTCTACCTCAACACGGTGGGACAAGGACCGTATGGAGCCTATCGAGATGGAGACCTCATTCCAATACCAGGAAAACCGGGAGATTGGAAAGCCCAAATCCAAACCCAATACCAACCCTATTTGCTGTATCTCCCATTTTAATTTTTTTCTCGACAAGAAGAAAGAATGGCTTCCATACAAGCTCCTACTACCGCCTGGATGGCTTACTCTGACGCCACCATCCTCCCTCCGTCTAGTGTATACGTCGGAACCTTTCGAGCCAATGAACCAAGTTACGTCCATCTCTCCTCTACGAACCAGCCAGACAATACGCTCGCTCAGGCGCTCGAACCCATCTCCCAATTAACTTTTCTAAAAGAATATTTCGCGTTCGAGAAAGCTTTTAGCGAGGATGACTACTCTACTCTATTTATCCCTCTTCAAGACTCGTTCATCGAAGAGCTCTCTACGATTAGACAAAACGCTTCTCTCGGATTTAGCTACAAAGATCGCAAAGTCAAGACGGAAGCGCAAACAAGAGTGGAAGAACTCTTGCTCCGCCATATGGTTCCGGTCAAGATACAACCCAAGCAGATCGAATACCGCAATACACGTATCGCTACACTAGGAGGAACGATACAAGTCAATGAGAAAGGAGAAATTAACAATGGTGTCTCAACCATCCTTCAATATATTGACCTCCCGAGAACTACAGTCTTCTTGATTAGTAAGGAGATTAGTTCATAAATATCTTGAAAAATAAGACGTTCGAGGTAAATACGATAAAGATATACAAAAAGACAACCATGCTCCAGCTCGTCTTTTTCAAGAGGTGAATGTAGACGACAAGCTGAAACAAGGCGGAAGCCATTGAAATAAGAACAAGGTTGGTTTGCTGCTCAGTTAACGTAAGGGTGGTCGACAGCGATTTAAGGACGGAGCTCATTTACCGTTAGTATAAGAATATTTTACATTTGATACGACATATCATTCACTACGCCCAACTTTTTTATTAGAACATCAGGAAGATAGTAGAAAAAGTCGTTCATCCCTGATGTATTGCTTATTAAGCCATAACGCTCTAGATAATTCGCCAACGCTTTACAACAATGCGTCGACTTAGAATCGACTAACGATTTTACCAACTCTTTATCCGACTCTTCAAACACTCTCCGCTTCTTTTCCGTCTTTACCACTCTCACATACGCATATGTACCACTCTCCGCGTTGAGAAACTCTTCTAGAGGCTCAAGTCCGGCAGAAATATCCCCTTTCTGAACCACCAAGATAATACTCTTCTCATCCTTGAAATACTTTCTCCTACGATTATATCTGTCCGTGTTATAAGTATTCAGCACATACGGCTGTCCTTGATACTCTACGACATACTGCGCATGAACAATATCCTCATTGGTAAAGATATAAAATAGATCGTATTTACTAAAGAAGGTTTTCTCCTTGACGTTATAGGTAAATACCAAATCGCCAGGTTTGAGCTGTTTTCTTAGGTAGTCTTTACTTACCACTGGATAAGGACGCACCTTTTTACAAACCGTCATCTTGAGAGTGAGGTATAACAGAAGGATGCTATTTACTACAACTACATCTTTCCGGTAGGGAGAGGCTAAGAGAAAAAAAGAAAGAAGGATGTAGATAAGAATAACAGACAATTTGGTGTAGACCATCTTTACTATCTCAATAGATATTAAAGGAGTTTATACCATCCACTCTTCTAGCATTTTCTGAATGGCTACTTTGCGAAAACCTTCTATCTTTTCTATCCGCTTTCCTTCTATGTAAAACTCTAGCGTAGGCATTCCCTGGACATCTCCTATCAAATCAGACAACTCTTGATCGTCCACATCCACAATCAGAATAGGAACACGAGGGTCAGGATACTGGTCGTGTAGAAACGCCTTTAACTCTTTACAGGGACCGCACCAGGTTGCTGTATAGAGAATAATACTACGGTCGGATGTGGTATGTAGGAGGTAGTAGTCCTCTAGTGATTCGATATGGTGGTAACCCATTTTTGTATACTGACTTATTTAAGCTATTTACTCGGTCAGCTGATACAAGGTATTGCTTACTACTCCTAGTGTTTTTCTAACTACATCTGGTGTATAATAAAATAAGTCAGAGTAGATAGACCGATTAACTGACAATCCTTGTGTTTCTAAATACTTTCCGACTACCTGAGCGCATTGAGCAAACTTGGAATTTACTAACGTCTTAAACACTTCCTTGTTTGGCTCAAAGACAGTGACCTTTTTTTCCGTTTTGACCACTCTTACGTAAGATTTATCTAACGACTCTACGTGTAAAAACTCGTCTAAAGGCTCCATCGCTCCAGTATACTTGTTATTAGTTTCTATTATTATCACGCTCTCGGGGTTGATAAAACTCTTCTTTCTAAAATTAAAATAGGGAGTCTCGTACGTATTTAATACATAGAGTTGGTTATTATGAGAGATCGCATACTGTGTATGAATCTCGTTTTCATTAACTATCATACGAGCTATATTAAAACCATCTAATATACTCGCCTGAACTACTCCAGCCGTATGAATGAGATCTCCAGGCTGTATCTTTTCTTTTAGCTGCTCCTTTGTCTGCTTAATCGCCCCCCATTGTCTTGTTCTTAAGATGGTGACCATTAGCAGCAGATAAATAAAGTAGACTAACGCAGTATATTTTGCGACTCTTCGATAAGGAGAGTATAACAACATAAACCACACAAGAAGAGTAAGTAGAATAACGGTAAGCTTACAACAAACCATATTTACTATCCTATTGGATATTAAATTTTTAATACCTTCTCCCCTTATTCCGAAACTCGAGGTCGCTCAAGTCTCCTTCCACCATCCGATCCTCCTGAATCTCCCCATTCTCATAGTGCAACAGCAACCGGATCGGATACCCACTCTCCCTCACCGCCTGAAACTTTCTCTCATTCGTCTCCTTCCACTTATGCAGCGTCCAATCTCCCTTCACCTCTACGATCATACCCGCAATGTAAAAGTCAGGAAAGTAAGTTCGCTGCGTCCCATCCACATCGGTGTAAGCGAAGCGGGGAACGTCTACGCCTACCTTGATATCATCCTCCGTCAGAGGGCGTCCAAGAAACTTGTCTTGCTGTTGCTCTAGAAGATAGTCGAGCGCGTAGGTCTCATATCCCTGAACAGTCTCCACTCGACCGCTCGGGAAAGTATACGTTTTGCGTCTACGGATGGATGCCATAATCTTGGCAAAGACTACAGGATCCTGAGACGCGTTACGGACTCCATATTTCTCGAGACACGTCTCTTCGTACTTTCTCTGCTTACAAGTTTCCTTGCACTTCTTACCTTTACGGATATCAGATAGGACTTTCTTGTCTTCATTCCCGCAAACACAGATGATAGAAAGCATCATCTTGTTGTTGGTATACTCCTCAGGCTTAGTCAGTAGGACGATACCCATTTCCTCTACCTTTTCTTTGAGAACGTCGTAGGTGAGCTTGGTGTGCTGGTTTTCACAGGACTTGCAATAGCCTTTGTTTCGTTGTAGCAGGTTAGTTATACAAGTATTTCCTGACTCACCACAGTTTCCACACTCATAAACAACCTTTCTTGATACTACGTCTAGTGATATAATGCTATGCCCTGTTTTCTCTTCTATCTCCTGAATATACTTTTCTTCAGACTCTTTGTGGCCTTTCTCTTGAGAACAATCCGCGCAGAAACTAGAAATCTCGCCGCGGCGATATGAACTAATCTTATTATGGAGAGAAGTCTTGGCTAGCTCTCTACGATGCTGATTGGGACACACAATTACAGCTTTCTTTTCGGCTTTGTATTCCTCTACCGTCATCGGAATCTCGAAACCGATTGACTTGAGAAAGTTGTTAACGTTGCGATACTGAGTCATTGTTTTCTAGTACCCTTTAGGATAAAAGTCTTCAATCATTTTTACATTAAAAATTTACCTTAGTGAGTCTTGCACTTCTTGCCCTTTCTAATGTCACGGAGCGCTTTCTTATCTTCTTTCCCACAGCTACAAACAATAGAGAGTATCATCTTATTGTTTGTATACTCTTCCGGCTTGGTGAGCAATCTCACCCCCATCTCTTCTACCTTTCTTTTTAGATCAGAGTATGACATCTTCATCTGCGAGTATTCACAGGACTTGCAGTGACCCATATTCTGACGAATCAAGCTTCCCGTATTACTATGCGCCTTTTCTCCACAGCTACCACACTCATACACCACGTTTCTCGTCTTGACATCCACTTCCAACACGATATGCCCTGTTTTTTCTTCAATGAGTTGTGTATACTTTTCCTCCGACTCTTTGTGCTCTGCTCCTTTTAGACAGTCCCCGCAGAATTCCTCTACTTCTCCGCGGCGAAACATACCAATCTTGTTGGTGAGAGACGTCTTGGCTAATTCTTTGCGATGACCAATCGGACATACAATCACCGCTTTCTTTTCGGCTTTGTATTCGTCCTGTGTCATCGGCATCGTAAAGCCAATGGTAGCGAGAAACTCGGAAACGTTCTTGTATTGCGACATTGTTTTGAGGTTGACTTGAAGCTAAAATTTAGTCGTCATTTTTCTTAAACACTTTTGTCTAAGAAAGGAAAAAGTAGAGAAAAGATATAATTTTTTACTTTTGTGTCTATCACCCTGCTTACAAGACGGGGAAACCTAGGGCGCCGCCTGCCACACGTACTATGTTGTGATTGACCGCCACTAGCACAAACGAGAACGCCTGCTTGACACCCTGACCGGCGGCAACCTCAGCAGCCGAACCCGGAGCAGCGAGAGAACCGGCAACAGCGCCACCAGCAGCAGCCTCAGAAGACGGCTGAAACTCGACGCCGACGTTGGTGAGCTTGCCGTAATTGGTCGAACCGGGCGGGTTGACGTCCAACAGATCCAGCGAGTAGGAATACAGGTGGTAGCCAACCTCCTCCGGAATAGCCGGAGCGCGGTACCACGGCTGAATCAGCGAGAAGTAGTCGACCGGCATGTTCGACAGACGCTGAGTGTTCTCGTAGTAGAGAGAGACCTGAGCCAAAGCATCCGAAGCAGCCGACGGAGCAAAGTTCACACCCGACGGCTGAGGAACCGGCGAGGCAGAAGAGTAGTTGGCCCACTCGGCCTTGTTGGTCGTGTTCTGTAGAGCAAACATAAGAGCCTTGACCGAGTGAGAAAAGTGGATGTCGATGCGAGTCGACGAGCGAGTCGGGTCGACCGATTGAGGGTTGTTGGTCTGAACCTGCTCAATCAGCAAGTCACGAGGAGCCTGACCCATCAGCTTGCGCTCATCGTTCGACACGAGAGCATACTCGGCCCACACCTGCACGTTCGACAGCTGAACGTTGGCGTTGTTGAGATCCGAAGCCGAAGCATAAGTCGAAACACCACCCGAACCGGCGCCGCCAGTAATCGGGGCAACGTTGTCGACAATCAACAGCTCGGTCCAGTCACGGAAGTTAAAGCGCAACTTCATCTCGTTGTAGGGCAGAGCGGCAGTCGGTAGAGCAACACCAGTGTCACGGGTGTGGCAATACGGCAGCGGTAGCATCAGAGTAGCAGCCGGGATGACCAAACCATTGTTCGGGGCACCAGGGGCGTTCGAGTAGTTGTTCAACAGAGAGATGTTACCAATCATGTTGTTGTAACCAACGCGCTTAGACGAGGTGACAGTGAAAGCCGACCAAAAGTCTAGGAAGTAGTCGTCGAAACGCATCTCCACCAGGTCGTTAAAGGTAACGGCAGTCTCCTTCAGCAAGTGGTGAGCCAAGTTGCGCGACCAGCGAATGCGCGAGTTGACGCCAAAACGAGCGGTAGCAGTGTTGACCGAGACCGACGGGATGGTCACACGCAACCAGTTGAACAGCAGGTAATCACCAGCACGAGAGATGTTGGCATCCCACTGAACACCAAACTGCGGGGTCTGGTTCAGAGTCAAAGTCGTCGGCACAACGGTAAACCAAGTAGACTTGGTCACGCGGCGAACAAAGTATGACACCGACTTGGCGCCGCCATACATGTACTTCTCAGGCTCATCAAACGTGGCCAAATCGATGAAGCCACTGGTTAGCGTGTTCGAGGAGGTAGTCGACGACATTTTTGTGTGTGTTTAACACTATACCAAGATTTTAAATAAATATTAGAAAAATTTTTATATGCTGCTATCGCATATAAAACATTGAAAACGAAATTGTGGTCGAGCTGCTTAGCTAAAAATGATTCTCGAATTTTAGCTAATAACTTCCTCTAAGAAACAATGAAGACGTGTGCTAGATGCAAGATCGAGAAGAATCCCGAAGACTTTCGCGGTGAGAACAAGACGTGCCTTGCGTGTGGAGAAAAATACAAGTGTCCGCATAAAAAGCAAAAGTCTACCTGCTCAGAGTGCTCACCCCATCTCTTTTGCAAAGAGCACGGTAAGCTAGTCCTCAAGACGAATTGTCCGGAATGCTCTCCGCATCTCTTCTGTAAAGAGCACGGTAAGGGAGAGCGTCGCGTGAAAAGCAAGTGTCCCGAGTGTAATCCAGAGGTGAAGTGCGAGCACGGGAATGTTCGATACAACTGCCAAACCTGTGGTAAGAAAAAGTGTCCGAACCACCCCGATAGATACTACTACACCTGTAAGGATTGCAAAGGAGGAGCCTTCTGTGAGGAACATCCTGATCAGTGGAAAAACATCTGCAAGTATTGCGAAAAGGCAACTGGTAGATGCGAGCACGACAAAATCAAGAAGAATTGTGCCGAGTGCGGCGGATGCAATGTGTGTGAACACGGTATACTAAAATATATCTGTAAACAGTGTCACGGAACCGGTATATGCGAGCACGACCGTCAGAAAGCTGCTTGTGCTACCTGCCGAACTGGTAGCGCATTCTGTGAGCATAATCTATACCGCTCTGTGTGTATCACGTGCACGCCGAAGAACGCTTGCCAATCTTGCAAGTATGCCTACGTGAAACCTACCTCAAGATGCAAGCCCTACTGCTTTGCTTGCTTCTGTGTCATCCACCCCGATGTAGAACTGCCGAGAAAGTTCAAGGTAAAGGAGACTCACGTCAGGGAGTATCTAAAAGAGGAGTTCAAGGAAGATATCACGATGATCTTTGACAAAAAGGTGGCGGATGGGTGCTCGCGTAGGCGTCCGGATGTCCTGATTGAGTTCGGGACGCATACGGTCATTGTCGAGTGCGATGAGAACCAGCACCAGGGATATAGCTGTGAAAACAAGCGGATGATGGAGCTCTTTGAGGACTGTGGGAGTCGTCCGATTGTCTTTATCCGATTTAATCCAGACTCGTATGAGGCGGATGGAAAGAGATACAAGGGATGCTTTACGCTAGCGGAGGATACGGGTCTAAAGGTAGACGCTCGAGAGTTCAAGCGCCGGATGAAGGAGGTGGTGGAGGCGATCGAAAGGTATCGGGTGAATGTGCCCAAGAAGGAAGTAAGTGTAGAACAGCTCTTTTATAACAAGGTATAAAAGAGAATTTTTTCTTAGCTATAAGGTAAAGAATGTTACTCTTTTTAGTTCTCTTATTAGCTTGGTTTCTTTTAAGGAAGACCGAGTATGGTAGAGCACTCCTAGTCATTCTATTTGCGTTATTCGTGGTTAATTCTATCTATATCGCTAGAATGTATATACCTAGAAATATAGAAAAGTACAAGGAAGGAAGTATCAAGGCAGGGGATATTGTAGGAACGTTTAAGACTATTACTCCAAATCCTATATATGTCCTATTTAGGCAATTCATACTACTCTGTGGAGGATATCATTCCTTTCACGTAGGAGTAGTAGTAGAACACCAGAATAAATTGTATCTTTTACATGGAAATCCAACCGGGGCATTAATTAAAAGTCGTGAGGGAATATCGAGGGTGGAGAAGATAAAGACCTTGAGAACTTTTAAGAGTTGGGATATTTGTTTAGAACCATTAGAAAGCTTTTTGTCTGCTGAAAAAAAGGAGGGGTCGATTCTTTCGATAATACCTACCAATAGACATCTAGTATATAATGACTCGAGTGTTCAAGCGATTACAATAGACGATAGTATACTAACTAACTGTTCTTGTCTACTTGGAAAGTATCTAGAGAAAGAGGGGTTATGCGAAAATAATACCTTTATTCACGACTCGGCTCACTATACCCCAAACTACTTTTCTAATCGATTTGGGAATCTACGAGAACTTCGGCTCTAACTTTTATTCTATAGAATAAAAGTTAATTTACATATACTTTAGCAGAGGAGTATCCTTGATACCCACATCTGTCAGCGACTTCTTGAACGTTTCAAGGTACTTCTCCTTGAACTCGGGGAACTGTGTATCAAGCTCGTTTAGCTCCTCAAGCGCTGACCCTCGGGTCTGCTCCATCGCCTTTAGCTTCTTCTGCGTCTCGTTGCGCACGTGTAGGATATTGGCACACTTTACCTTGAGCGAGATGTAGTGGTCGAGAGACGTCTTGAACTCTTCCGGATTCTTCTTGGAGGAGTCGAGCAACTCACGCTCACGACGCTTAATATCTTCCATATCCTGCTGCTCCTTCTCTCGAACATTCTTGGCGTGAGCTCGTTCAATGTCGTCTGTCTTCTTCTTCATATCGACCTCGTGTGTCTCCTGAAAGTAGGTCGGCTCTAGCGTTAGAGGAAACTCGCGGCCTACGTAAGAGATGTGGATTTCGTGAAGAGAGTCGACGTTGCGAATGAGGTTCTCCGCCCACGAATCAGCCTCCTGAACTGTAGCAAATGCTCCGCGAAACTTGAGCACACCAAAGCAGCCGTCCTTGTCTGGAGTTGCTCCCTGGCTTGGAGTAAACGAGTGGAGGCAGTAAACGTTGTGAGCGCTAGGCTGCGGGTCGACGCGAAAGCGTTGGATGCGCGGGTATTTCAAAGAGAGAAAGCTGCGGTTGTACTGCTCCGACACGGCCTGCTTGGCGTCATCACCGGTAAGAGAAGGCTGGTCAGTCACCAACGCGGGACGGTTTACCATACACTCGGGCTCGGCGTGAACGGCAGCGGAAGCGCGATACTCTTCTTTAAAGGACACGGCGTTGCTCATCTTTTACCTAAAGCTAATCTTTAAGTAAAATTTTTATATTTACACGAGATACTAGCGAAAGCTCGGCGGGATTCCGCTCTACACAGCCGACGGAATCCGCTCACACGGCCGACGGAATCCGCTCACACGGCCGACGGAATCCGCTCTACACGGTCGCGGTAAAATACCAGCCGAGGTGTTGGCAGCATTCGTGGTAGATGTCGTCGTATTCGATACGACGCTCAATGGTTTTAATGAGTGGAAAGTCGGATTCTTTGCAAGAGTAGCCGTGACGCCGTAAGAGTTGGTAGAGGATATAGTAGCTTCCGAGAAAGTTGGAGCGGTTGTATTTGGTATTGTTCTTGATGATAATGTCGTAGGCGGCTACAAGTTTCCTAAAATCTTCGAGTAGTACTTTCTCATAGTCAAAGATATTCGGACAGGGAACGCCGGTAAGCTTGTTGTGGATGAGATTAATGTCTTCGTAATACTTGTATAACCCATTCTCTTGGAGAAACATCTTGATGTGGTCTTTGGTAATCCGGGTGTACTTGCCCTGGGTGTTCCTGTCTCCGAGGTTGGCGTTTTCAAAGGAGGTTTCAAGGACTTGGTAGACTTTCTGGTCGATATACTTGTTTTGCTTGCCTTGGAACTGCTTGATGGTGTCTTTAAAGTGGATTTCTCGGATGTAGCTATACTTGATATTGGTGTTGATACGGGAAAGGTCTTTGAAGCAGACTTCGCCTCCTGAGCCGGAAAAGTCTTTGTAAAAGTAGGGATACTCTCGGCCGCAACTTTCACAGACGAGGTTGGTGGAGTCGACTTCAGAGAGAGGGGACTTGCAGTCTTCACAGACGTCGTTTTCTTCGGATGCAGTAAAGGTGGGGAGATAGTGGCTCAACTCGGAATACTTTTCTAGTTCTTGTAGATATCTCTCCACAAGAACGAGTTTTTGTTCAGAACAGGCGGACTTGGTAGCTTTCTGCTTTTTGACAAAGCTATCTTTTACGGTTTGGTTCAACAACGATCGGAACTCTTCTACGAGAGGTGCGACCGAGTGGAAAAAGAACTGAGAAGAGTGGGCAGTGCTAATCTTTTCATTGATTTGGAGGAGCATATACTTGTATTCTGATTGTTCTCGGTAGCTAAGATCTTCCAGGAGATGCTCTTCGATTTCTTGTTTCTGTTGTAACAATTCTTCCTCGGATGCTAGAGAAACAAGAGACTCTTTTAACTTGTCGTGAAACTCACAAATGTTAAACTCTTCTTTTCTCATTGTTATTTGGGGTTACCACCCTTTAAATTAGTTCTCCACTGGTAAAAGGCTTCTTGTTCGTCTCGTGATAGAATAAGATTCAACGCGGTCATCATCTCCTGAATGGTTCGGATCACAGGCGGTTTGGTTGATTCTCCGGCGATTTTCTCTCCTTTCTCCTTGACACTCTCTTTAAAGTCTGGGTCGGAAAGAGTAGAGAGGTAATATCTTAGTATACTAGCGTGTATTTCTCCGAGTAGTTCTCTTTCGAGAGAAGTGGGGACGGTTCCTTTTCGATTTCCTAGCGAGACAATCTTAAACTTTCCTTCTTCTAGGATACCATAATACTCAATCTCATTCTTTTCGAGACGTTCGTTAAAGTCAATGTTGGCCTGATTATCAACAATCTTTCCCAAGAAGCTCCACTTTCCTGTGTCGAACGAGTATTCTTCTTGTAGTTTTGGGATGAGAATGGTATCCTCTTCTTGTTTATAATCTGAAATCATTCTCTTCTGAATAAACTTGACGAGAGGAGAGTCATCTGCTTTCTTCGGGAGGCATTGTCGTAGCAACTCGAGTCGAATGTCCAAGGGTAAGCTATCAAAGAGTTCTTTTGCCGAGTCTTCGCCTAATCGAGACTCGATGGTAGACAGAACATCGTCTAAATTCTCGAGAATAAAGTTATGGAGAAACTCTTTAAACCCTATTTTCGGGAACAACTGGCCGAGTTTGGTGTCATAGTCGTAGGCGGGGTCGGCGGCTGCAGCTGCGTCATGAGACAAGACGAGTGAGTCTCCTCTCTCTTTTAGGTAATTCGGAAAGCCGAGTGGATTGGTAAATAGCTCTCGTCTCTCTACGATACTCGTGATACTTCGTAGGACAACGATTGAGCTATACGCTTGTAGTTCAGGGCGAGAGAGGATGTCTCGGATGGGATACTTGAATGTTTTCGAAAAGATTTCTTGGAGAATTCTCTTGACGGCTTGATACTCTTTCTCGGTATAAAAGAGGTTGTAGGTATCTTCTATTGGTTTCTCTTCCGTAGTTGGGACAGCGCACTTGTAGTCGCACTCTTGATACAAGCACTGTCTCGAGTAGTCTTGAGCGAGCTGTAGGTTTCTCTTAAAGTTAAAGTCACAGTCGATGGCGGCGGTTCGGGCGATGGCTTCTATCTTTTTCGAGAGAACGTCTTTGGTGTAGGCGACTCGGGTAATGTAGTCATCAATACTCTTCCCGTCCGGAGTGACAGCGCGTAGGCGGTGGATCGTTACCTTTCTCTCGATCGGGGGGAGATAGCGGTGTGACCCAAACCGGATGCCGCGCCCGATGGCCTGATCCATATCGGTGAGATTCCAGTGTGGTGTGACGATAAAGATGTCTCTTACAGAGAGGAGACTTCTGCCTTCTCCGATCGCGGCGCTTCCGATAACGAGTTGGATATAGTCACCGGTGCTATTGCGAGACTTGTTAAACTCTTTCAAGACAAACTCGGTAAACCCTTCTACCGTCTTGCCTGTGATTACGGCAAAGCGTTTGGACGGAGTGGATAGCGTATCTCCAGCAGAGACTTCATTAAATCCAAACTGGGTAAGAATCTCTCGTAGCGCATTGATACCAGCGTCCTTGATATCGGTGCAGTAGACAAACGAGGCGTGATCCGGATGAGAGAGAAGTTGTTGGAGGATGTAGTAGTACTTGCAAGAGTATTTTTTTAGAACTTCTAGCTTGTTAGAGTATTTTTCTATCGGATTGGCAGAGACCGAGTCTTTCACGGCCTTGAGTTTATCCATGACGACTTTTCTGCTAAACTTTTCTCCTTCCGACACGCACATTGCCGCCTGGATTGACTTTTTATAGAGAGAAGAGGCCTTGTCTTCTCCATCTTCATCTTCCTCCTCTTCTTCTTTCTCAGCGTCTTCCTCTTCTTTTCCTGTTTCGGCGTTGTAATGGGGGAGAAACAGCGAGGCTTGGTGTTCGCTCATCGGGCATTCGACCTGTGGAAAGGGGGAGAAAGGAAGTTGTGTTCCTGCTTCGATGACTTGGACGTCAGAGCGAGTGGGTTGGAGGTAAGAGATACGTCCTTTTATGGATTCGATGAGTTTGTTTTTCTTTGCGTTACCAATCTGTATCGACAAGAGTTGGTCGAGCGGTAGGTTCCAGTCTTTAAAGTAGAATGTCATAAAGTCGGAACCCGTCTTGAGTTGTTTGTCTTCTGGTAGGATGAGGTTCATTACGCTAGCAAACTCGCTAGCCTGGTCTTTGATGGGGGTAGCGGTGAGTAAGACGATTTTGCTGTCTTTGACGCCGTGAAGAAATTCGTGGATGGCGTCGTAGGTTCCGGATTTGGTCTTTCGTATGTTGTGGACTTCATCAATGATGATGAGTCGGTTGGCATACTGTTGGAGAAAGCGTTGTTTGTCGAGAGCAGAGGAGTATTGTTTGGCAAAGACTTGAAAAGTGTTGAACTCGTAGTAGTCAGAGATGAGTTTGTTGATCCGGCGAGTCTTTTCTCCTTCTGTGAGTTTTTCTAGATTCTTGGGGAGATACTCTCCGTCGGTCATCACATAGGCAATCTCGTTTTTAAAGTTTCGGACAAAGGTGGTACTTCTCACAAGAATCAGAGTCTTTTGGAAAGATCCATTAAAGTGTTTCAGTCCTTCTGCAATGGCAATAGAAGATCCAGTCTTTCCTGTTCCGACCGAGTGCCATAGGAGAACTCCGTTATAGGGAGTGTGGCCGGACATGAAGCGTTGTAGAAAGAGTTGGTGTTTTAACAGTTCGCCGGCTTTTTCCGGTCGTGGTTCTGATTCGTCTAGCGTCAACTCGAGAAACTCTTTCTTACGCTGAATGATAGAGGTTAACTCTTCCTTGTAGATAGAGAACAGGGGCTCCATCTCATATCCCGGGTAAGTAGGCAAAAAGTCTTCCAAGTTCATCTTATATAGTAATAAGATGAAAAAAATTAGCGAGTGAAGCGAGCGGGCGGATGAGAGAGCGGATGAGAGAGCGGATGAGAGAGCGGATGAGAGAGCGGATGAGAGCGGGCGTTCTTCTTATGATTCTATAAGAAGAGATACCTTTTTACTTGATAAAGTGGGGCTGAATCAGCTGCTGGATGTAAAAGTAGGTCAGAGGCTGCTGAGCCTTGTCACCCGAATAGCCAAGCAGAGTCGCTAGCGCCGAATCCGGGCGAATCTCACGCTTGTTCTGCGGGTTCTGCAGCTCGTGCTGCTTGACATAGGCGCAAATCGAGTTGGTCACGGCAACACGCGACTGAGGAGTGTCAACCGGAACACCCATAAAGCGAGACAAGTCAGCCGAAATACGAACCGGCTTCATCAGACCCGAGTTGTTCAGCTTAGCCGGGTCACGAGGAGCAGACGACTTAGGAGCAGTCTTACGCAGCAGACGCGGAACATCCTGCAACAACTTGCGGACACGCGACTGAACACTACGCAACACCTTACCCGGCTTCTTCATCTGAGCCTCATCCGCTAGAGCACCCGAGATGAGACCAACCAACTCCTCTAGGTCGTGAACCACCGACTCATTCGTCAGCGGCTTACGCTCAACCGGCTCCTTGCGCTTCTTCTCAGCCTTCTCAACGGGAGCAGCAGCTTCAGCGGCAACTGGAGCCGGGACCGGAGCAGCAACGGGAGCAACCTGAACTGGAGCAGCCTCAACTACCGGCTGAGCGGTAGTCTCGGACTTCTTGACGGACTTCTTAACGGTCTTGGTAGCGGAAGCAGTGGAAGACATTTTTTTCAGGCTGGTTTACTCTAAGCACAGCGTTTAAATTGGTTTTTCTAATCGTAGGAAGAGCACATAGATAAAATTTTTTTTTCTAAATGTGTGGTCGACGGATGGGTTGATTCGGATTTCATTGTGACTTCGGGTTGATTCAAGAATTTGTATCTGACTTCCTTCCCAAAAAGAAATAATACATTTGGGTTAGGCTCTCGATTAGGTCCTGCAAGAAGTAGAAAGAGTTTATCTTTTCTCTCTCCATCAAAGTAGGCATAGTCAAGAACAGGCTTTGGGCCAGACTTGATTCGATAGCTGATGAGCTGTGGAGTTCCTCCGATGACGACTTTGACAAAAATATAACCGCCCTCTTTTACGCTAGAGATTTGGGAATAGTGTTCGAGCTGATTTCGGCGATACACCAACCGAGAAGCGTAAAAAAGACTTGACGGGAGAGAGTGACCTTGTTCTCGATAGCCATTGACTAGCTTTCGGAATTTGGAGAGTTTCTTCTGAAGGTAAGAGAATGTTTCCGTAAGATAAATCCACATTTATCTTACTCTTTTCTAGTTTAACTTGTTAAAAGTTTCTCGAGATAAGCGTTTCAAGTCTAGACATATTGCTCTTGATTTCCGTCATCGAGTTTCGGAGCTGGCTCATCATTGCCATTACCTCTCTACGGGTATCATCCTCCTTTCTTCGGTCAACAGCTTGGCGAAGTCGTGGCTCATCCGGTCGCGACCGAATATCTCTCGGCTCTATACGAACTCGGTCATCTAGTCTAAACTCTTCAGGGTGTCGCAAATCCTCCTGACGTCGCAAATCCTCCTGACGTCGCAAATCCTCCTGACGTCGGTGTCTCGGTTCAAACTCTACCTTTTTAGAAAATAGGTCACTACGAGAAGAGACTGGATTTTTTAGGCGAAGAAAAGGATCCTCCAATCGAGAACGCAAGTCGTCTTGACGGAGTCGTAGTTCATCTGGTTCTTTTCGCTGACGCTCCTTTTTACGATCCTCCTCTCGGATAGCAGCACGGCGATCTTCTTCACGCTGCTTCTCTAGAGATAATAGTTTTTCTTCTAGCTCCTTATTCTTACGCTCTGCTTCTCTTAGACGCTGTTCTCGCTGAGATTTCGATTCAGAGTCCTCGTGCTTCTCCTGCTTCTCGTGCTTCTCCTGCTTCTCGTGCTTCTTCGACTTTGGGTTGGAATCCTCCTCACTACGCTCTGGAATCACCTTGAGTTCTTGATGCTTTTCCTTTTTCTCTTTCTTGCTCTTGGCCTTGCTAACTGACTTTTCTCTGACGCGCTCTTTGGTACTAGTGTCGGCTTCAGCGCTTCCGTCGATAAGAGCGCTAATCGCGAGAAGAGACTCTTCCGTAAAGTAGTCAAAGCATTCATCGAGAAGATTACACAACTCGGCTGCCGGAATAACAAAGGCTTTCTCTGATACAGAGTAGTCACCCTTGCACTTTTTGACCCGAGAGATGACCTCCTCCTCTAGACGGTGAGCAGGAACTCCGGTATGAAGCAGAAAATCCTTTCCGTTTTTATGCTGAGAGACGGTGAAAGACAACTCCTCTGACATTTTGCTCTGTAGGAGCGCTTTTAAGTGATTTTGGTTCTAGTTGAACCAAAATATGTCTCTATTACCTTGTTTCCCTCGACAAAAGTCTCGGGTTACTTTGTATCCTTATGATGATAGGTATAGACACGACTAACGGGCATCATCATCAAAGGCTCCTTCAATACCTCGTCTTTCTTTAAACCTCCTTCAAAGCGTAGGCTTTCTTGATAGCGAGAGGCTTCCTCACTACGAAAGTCTTCGATAGAGAGGTGTCCTCCAAACTTTTTTAGCAACCGAAAGTCGGGAGCACAGCGCCAGACCAAGTCTTTTCCATAGAGAGACTGGTGAAGACGTTTGACCAATCCTCTCCATCCATTATACTCTAGCTTTCCGGAACGGGTTGCTCCATAAGCAATCATACAGGGAAAGCTGCAAAAGATTCCCTCTGTCTCATAGTAGTCGCGCTTGAAGACATCCTTTCGGTCTTCTTCCTCCTTACGTCGGTGAATATCGGTCCGGTAGACGGAGGCCTGAGCGTCTTCTTTGTCGGACTTGAACGTGGTGACGAAAAAGCTAGGCACGTATCGGAGAGGGAATCCGAGAGGTTGGGTATGAAACGATTCGGTGCAATGCCAGCAGCAGATGTCGGTTCGGTCGGGAAGGCGTTTCTTGTCGACAATGTTTCGGAGATAGAAGAAGGAAGTGTTGTAGTCTTTCATCTCAAACACAGGGTTTTGAGAGTGGTGGCTAACGTCGGCAAGTCCGAGATCTTCGATCTTGGTCGCCATCGGATCAAAGGTAGAGAACCGGTTGCGCGAGTTCTCAATGACCTTGTAGTCACGGTCGGTCTTGACAGGGTCGACTTTCAGAAGGAACTTAGACATCTCTTGTTTAAAGACAGAAAGAAGAGGATTTTTTTAAAATCATTTTTAACCTTAAATGTGGTTGACTTGTCCCTCTGAATTATTCTCTAGCTTTGAGATTTTTCCTCAGGAAGGAGATAGCGCGTCAGAGACGTTCAACAAACTCTCTCGGTTCCTCATTCTAATCGGACTCGTATCGTGGTACAAGTATCCTGAAAAGTTCAAGGACATTCTCGTCTACGGTAGCATCGCCATTCTTACTATATACGCGATTATGGTAGATAGAGAGAGACTCTCTCAATCGAAAAAAGAAAAGTTTTCTCCGCTTACTCTTAAAATGAGTTCACCTTCAAACCAACCTCCAGCCGTCGTTTCTCAGGTTCCTCCGTCGGTTCCTGCTAGCGGTAATATCAATGTCCCTCCCTCGGTTCCAGTCGTTCAAGAGTTTACGCCGGCAAATCAGGCGCCGGTTTACGTCTCCCATAGCACAGTCAAACCCGCAATCTCTGTCCCTTCGCGAGAGAATTTCTCTACGATATCTCTCATTCAAGACATTCCGGTAGAGAGACCTGAATCTTCTACTCCTCTTACCGCTCTACTAGGAGCTCAGCTACCCGTTCAGCCGAGCGCGAGTCGTCTCCAACTTCCGTTGAGTGTTCCGAGTGTCAACCCAATGATGAGACAGGATATGCTTCAGGTCGCCCCTCGTCCGCCACAGAGAAACTTTACTCCAAGTATGGGAGTCAACGCCAAAGTCTACCAAGCGGTTCAGCTTCCTCCTCGGATTATGGACTCTGACTTTTCCGATATCCAGACCAATCAGCCGACTGACTTTAACCCGCTGCAGGATATGGGGCAGCTCGATGAGCGTCAAGTGTATACCGCTCCCCGTCAGCGTCCTCGCTCGGGACTCTTGCTAGAGAGAACAGAGGATGAAGCGCCGTTGATTCCGGCAAGAGCGGTGGCGACAGGAAACAATCGGTTCTATCTACAGGATGTTCAACCCAATGTCTACTCCTTCTCCTATGATCCGACTCCGATTAACAACAACATTGGTATTACCTATACGCCCCAAATCCCGCCGAGAACGACTCGTATCATGCAAACAGAAGACGGAAGACAATTCCCGCTGTATACCCGGATGGCGGTGGATCAGCCAGAGTATATCCGAGCGGATCCACAGCTCGTCAGGGATGCTGTGCCGCAAGAGAGACGAGAGGAGATGCCGCAGCGTGGAGATTGGTCGGCGCGTCAGTCGCAGTATGAGGCGGCAGCGAGCGGTGTTCAGTCACAAGTTTACGACCCGCGATTCACAGGCTATGGAGATGAGTATCGGGGTTATCAGGATATTCAGCTAGGAAATGTAAGATACTACTACACGGATGTAGACGCCTACCGCTCTCCCAATTTTGTCATCCGAAACAAGGTTGACCACGTCGACTTTCAGCAGCCGATGGGAGATACCTATAGCATGTACCCAAGAGAGGCGGCGTTGGAAGATGTGAGGGAAGTCGTCAACAACGACTGGATGGCCAAGTCGACCGAGTTTCGAGAGGACTTGATGGAGAGACAGATGCGCAAGTCGAACGCCAGACAGTGGCAACTACGTTTCGCCCCGCGTAGCAAGGGAGCGAATCTGTCGACGTTTACGAGCGGATATTAAGCGGCTTCCGTTTAGACTGACTCGCTTCCGCTCTCAATCACTCCCGTTGGTCGTCGTCTCGCTTCCGCTCTCCAATCACTCCCGTTGGTAGTCGGCTTGCTTCCGCTTGTGTAGAAAAAAGCCTGAGATCCTAAAAGTCTACTCTCTCTTCTAGAAAAGTTTTTTACAAACCCAAATGGTTTCTAAAATAAAAAATGTTTCTCGGGAAGAAATCGGAAAGTCAGGCGGGAGGAAATCGGAAAGTCAGGCGGGAAGAAATCGGAAAAGTTCTTGGTATGACTTCCACTAGAGAGATAGACATACCGAAAATCTTCGCCTAACTCCAGGCGGTCTTCTAGAAAAGCCTGAGATTTCTAGAGAGCCTGTAGAAAAAGCCTGTGATTTCTAGAGTAGGCTGTAGAAAAGCCTGAGATTTCTAGAGTAGGCTGTAGAAAAGCCTGAGATTTCTAGAGAGTCTACTCTAGAAAAAGCCTGTGATTTTAGAAAGTCTACTTCTAGGAAAGCCTGTGATTTCTGGAGAGTCTGTAGAAAAAAGCCTGAGATTTTAGAAAGTCTACTTCTAGAAAAGCCTGTGATTTCTGGAGAGCCTACTCTAGAAATCTCAGGCTTTTCTACAGCCTACTCTAGAAAAAGCCTGAGGTTTTTAAAGAGCCTACTCTAGAAGTAGACTATTTTCGGGAGACTCTAAAAGATTACCTAGAAACAGGCTTAAAAGCTGATTTTGGCAAACCGTCTCGTTTTCGGGAGGGCGAGTAGAAATCTCAGGCTTTCTAGAGAGTAGAAGAGAGAAAGCCTGAGATTTCTCTATACCGGCAGTTCGCTTCTGCTCGTGTAGAAAAGAGGTCTTCTGTAAAAAATTTTCCGGAAGAGAGTAGACTTTTAGGATCTCAGGCTTTTTTTCTACACGACCAACGGGAGTGATTGAGAGCGGAAGCGAGTCGGCGGGAGAGTTGGAGAAGGTACTAGAAAGGTTCTTGGTATGACTTTCGCGGGAGAAATAGACATACCAAGAACCGCTACCGCCCAACTTTCCGATTTCTTCCCGTCTGACTTTCCGATTTCTTCCCGTCTGACTTTCCGATTTCTTCTCGAGAAACCGATCTAATTTCTAAAAACTTTTCTAGAAGAGAGTAGAAGTTTAGGATCTCAGGCTTTTTTCTACACGACCAACGGGAGTGAATGAGAGCGGAAGCAAGTTGACGGGAAGAAATTAGAGATTATCTGTATGTCTGTTTCTCCCGCGAAAGTCATACCAAGAGGAATCCCGATTTCTTCCCGCCTGACTTTCCGATTTCTTCCCGAGAAACCTTTTTTATTTTAGAAACCATTTGGGTTTGTAAAAAACTTTTCTAGAGTAGACTTTTAGGATCTCAGGCTTTTTTCTACACGAGCGGAAGCGAGACGGTTGGAGCGGAAGCGAGACGGTTGGAGCGGAAGCGAGAC
>VFQS010001184.1_pt1 | contig 24801 bp, 23 predicted proteins | sample 3512361 | NCBI WGS metagenome assembly VFQS01 (sample SAMN10412375, study PRJNA504923) | tailings metagenome | isolation source: Relicate 1 Philex TSF3 active mining | place: Philippines
ACATGCTGTCATTGATGTAATCCAATGGTGCATTGATGGCTTGTACAATGTGTTCACTTTCAAACTCACTTTTCTTTCTGACATCGGCAATTAAAATTTCAGGATGTTCAGATTCGATATTTCCAAAGGTTTCAACATCAATGGAGACAATGCTGTCCGTTTCTTTTCTTGCTTGTAACCATGATGCAAATCCTCCAGACAGATAACCGATGCATTGATCATAACCCACTCTTGCCAATCGGGTAATGATTTCTTGTTCTCTTCCAGGCTCCGCAACCAAGAGTATTTTCTGTTGAATATCACTGATCAAAGTTCCCACCCATACAGCAAATGAACCGTCTATTCCAATGTTGATGGATTGGGGGATAAATGCGTGCGTAAACTCATCAGCCTTGCGGGTATCCAATATAATTGCATTTTCTTCTGCGGCTGCGGCTTCAAAGGCTGCAGGACTTAAGGCCCTTGCACCTCTTGCATACACATCGTCAATGTTGTCATAACCATTGATATTCATTAAAACGTTTTTCGGAAAATAGTTGGGTGGTGGGGTGAGTCCGCTTAACAACTCATGAATGAATTGCTCTTTGGATAAGCCACTTCTTAAGGCATAGTTGGTTTTCTTTTGATTTCTCAATGAGTCTTGCGTTTCCTTACTCATGTTTTTTCCACAAGCGCTTCCAGCTCCATGTCCAGGAAATACGATGATATCATCTTCCAAAGGCATGATTTTGTTTTGCAAGGAATCATACAAATGACCGGCTAATTTTTCTTGTGTCATTTCTGAGATTACATGTTGTGCCAAGTCAGGTCTTCCCACATCACCAATGAATAACGTATCTCCGGTGAAAATAGAATGTGCCTTGCCGTTTTCATCCTTTAATAAGTAACAAGAACTTTCCATGGTGTGTCCGGGAGTATGCAGCAATTCAATGGTGACCTCACCCAACCAAAAAATTTCGCCATCATATCCAATGTGCGCTTCAAATCCAGTTTTCATGGCTGTAGGTCCATACACAATGGTTCCTCCTGATGCTTGTGCCAAATCCTTGTGGCCTGAAACAAAGTCAGCATGAAAATGGGTTTCGAAAATATACTTGATTTTCGCATTGTGTTTTAATGCAAAATCCAAATAGGGCTGAATTTCACGCAATGGGTCAATGATGGCCATTTCACCATTGCTTTCGATGTAGTAGGCACCTTGTGCAAGACATCCAGTGTAGATTTGTTCAACTTTCATGGTTGTTTTTTTATTGAAGCAAAATTGAGTAGGAAGGCATGCAGGTTACAGTATCAGAGGTCACATCAAAATGAAGCATCCGTCAATTTTTAACATGTGAAATCGCATTAATTCATCAAGCAAGTCAAAATCATTTGTTATCATTGTGTTATGAAAAACCCCTTTATTATCGCGCTATTCTCATTGCTGAGCTTGTCGATGGACGCTCAGTGGATAGAGGACCCTTCAATGAATAATGCTGTTTGCCAAGGTGCCAACTATCAAGTTGACCTAAGAATGATGGAAGATGGAGTAGGTGGTTTTTTCTTGGTTTGGAAAGATTATCGTTTTGGAACCCCTGATATCTATGCGCAGCGCATCAATGCTCAAGGACAGCCCATGTGGTTGCAAGACGGAGTTTCTGTCTGTGGTAATACATCAGATCAAAGTACACCGGGTCTAATCAGCGACGGTGCCGGGGGCATTATTGTTTCTTGGAGCGATTGGCGTTCGGGCATTGAAAGGGATATATACGCCCAAAGGTTAAATGGAGATGGTCAGATTCTTTGGATGTTGGATGGTGTAGTAGTTGTGAATAAAACCAACAGGGAGCACAACCAAAGAATGGTGATGGATGGCCAAGGTGGAGCCATTGTGGTATTTGAACAAAAGAATATGGCCACGTATGATTGGGAATTGTGGGCACAACGCATTGATGCCAATGGCATGGGACTTTGGCCTTTTGGGGGCATTCCTGTTACCAATGTCATTTCTGAACATCTGAATGAGCGTATTCAAAGTGACGGACAAGGTGGTGTTTATATCGCTTTTCAGGATTTTAGAAATGGGATGGACTATGATGTTTATGTGCAACATTTGGGACCCAATGGTGAATATTTGTGGGGTTCAGGCGTATTGGCTTGCAGTGCTTTTGGTACTCAAACCAATCCCAAGATTGATCCAGATCCTAACGGCGGCGTTGTAGTGGCATGGACGGACAAAAGGAATATGTCTAATTATGATATCTATGCGCAGCGAATTGATTTTAATGGGAATATTCTCTGGGGCAATGAAGGCAAAGCAGTATGCACCGTTCCTGGTAATCAAAGTGCTATTGATTTGTTGTCCAATTCAGTGGTTGATGGGGTGATCTTAACTTGGAAGGATGGTCGCACGGGAGTGGATTATGATATTTATTGCAATCGCTTGGATTGGAATGGAAATCAGACGTGGACGATGAATGGTATGCCTGTTTGCGTCAATAGTGGTGATCAAATCAATCCCAACATCACAGGAGATGGTTATGGCGGAGCGGCCATTGTCTGGCAAGATCAAACCACTGGGAATTTTGACATCAGAATGCAACGAATTTATGCAGAGGGGTATTTACAATATCCTCTCTCAGGATATATTGTGAGCAATGCCATAGCGGATCAATCGAGTCCTAAAAGTGTTTCAACAGATTTGGGTGAAGGTGTTTTTGCTTGGGAGGACAATCGTACAGGTCTGGCTGATATTTATTGCTCCAAAGTGGCTTGGGGAGGGCCTTGGGTGAATGTTGAAGAAACTCCAGTTCAAACCATTCAATTGTATCCGAATCCCTCAAGTGATGTCGTGTTTTTGAATTTACAAAGTGAACAAGAAGCCCGAATCATGGTAAGTTCAATGAGCGGGGCAAGGGTGTTTTCAAAGATTTACCATCAAGCTAAAGTAGATATTCCCATTGCGGATTGGCCGGCTGGATTGTATTGTGTTCAAATACAATGCATCGATAAGACAGAATACATCCAATTTGTGAAACAATGAAAAAAGTCATCCTCGGATTTTTTTGCATTATTCCATTGCTTTTGTCTGCGCAATGGGAGGCCAATAATTTGATCAATACGCCAGTTTGTATTGAATTTGGAAAGCAAAATGATGTCAGGATTCTTGGTGATGGAGAGCATGGGGCTTTTTTAGCTTGGAAAGATGCCCGCAATGGAAATGATAATCCAGATATTTATGTTCAGCATGTTGATTCTTCTGGAATGATGTTGTGGGAAAACAATGGAAAGCCCATTTGCACGGATACTACGGATCAAAGCACCCCAAATTTGTGCACAGATGGCAATGGTGGTTTCATACTCACTTGGTCAGACAGAAGAAATGGCGGTGAAAGAGATGTATATGCTCAACGTGTTTCTCATGATGGAGTGGTATTATGGAACAACAATGGTGTAAATGTGGCAGGAAAACCGATCAGAGAGCACAATGAGAAAATTGCATCAGATGACAACGGTGGTGCATTTATTATTTGGGAGCAATATGATTCGATTGCGCAAATTTGGGACATCGCTTTGCAGCGCATCGATGCCAATGGTAATTTGCTTTGGAATCCCCAGGGGATCAATGTGACCAACGTAGTCTCTAATAAACTCAATCCTAAAATCCAAAAGGATAAGAATGGAGGTTTATTTGTGGTTTGGCAAGATATGCGCAATGGTTTGGACTATGATGTTTACGCGCAGCGCTTTGATTCACAAGGTCAGCGCTTATGGGGAGGCTCGGGTAGGCCAGTGGTGGAGATGTTGGACAGTCAAATCAATCCCAAAATAGATCCCGATACTCTGTCTGGAGGTATCTATGTGGCATGGGCCGATAAGAGAAACGGTTGGGATTATGACATATACGCACAGCGATTGGATTCGAACGGAGTTGTTTTATGGAACAACAATGGCAATCCTATTTCCATTGCCAATGGCAATCAAAGTGCAGTGGATGTGTTGAGCACAACCCAAACCAATGGACTGATTTGCACGTGGAGAGATGGCCGCAGTGGTAACTACGATATCTATACACAAAAGATTTCACCTGCGGGTAATGCGCTTTGGGGAGCCAATGGATTGTTGGTGGCAACTTCTCCGTTCAATCAAATTAATCCCAACATTTGTTCGGACGGAAATGATGGTTGCATCATTACTTGGCAAGATTCTACATTCAATGATTGGGATGTTTATGCACAAAAGATCAATGGATCAGGTCAAATACAATGGTCAACCAATGGTGAGGCTGTTTCCAATGCCATTGAAATTCAAGGACATCCCAAACATATTCCTGATGGGAATGGGGGAGCCATTTTTGCTTGGCAAGACAAGCGCGCGAATCAATATGATATATACGTACACCATCTTTTCACCAATGGGTCTCCCGTAAAAATTGAATCGGATAAATCGTTATTGGATTGGTCGGTTTTTCCCAATCCCAGTAATGGGTATTTAAACATTGAAGTTAGAAATGGAATTTCGGCTCAACTGGTGGTGAGCAACATCCATGGTCAGGTCATGGGAGATTGGAAGATAGCAGAGCGATGGGAACACAATGTTGAGAGCTGGCCTGCAGGGATCTATGTTATTCGAGATCAGACCAGCGGTCAAACTTTGCGCTGGATAAAGGAATAATTATCCTATTGCCTCAACCCTTTGCACTTCAGGTACTGCCGTCTTAATAGTGCTTTCTACGCCAGCCTTCATGGTCATACTGCTCATGGAACAACTGGTGCAAGCCCCAGTTAATTCCACCAAGACGGTCATATCATCAGTAATATCCACCAGTGTAATGCCTCCGCCATCAGCAGCCAAGTAGGGTCTGATGTTTTCCAAAGCCAAATCAATTTTGGCCAATAAGGTCTCTTTATTGCTCACTGGGTTCACTTTTTTTTCTGAAAGGCAACATGCGCATTTCACGCTCAAAGTTTCCAATCATTTCGTCAAAATAATAATGCGCAGGGTTATCTTCATTGATCACGGCAGGTCTGCCAACATCTCCTGCCTCTCGGATGGATTGGATCAATGGAATATGTGCGATACAAGGAAGTCCGTAATCGTCAGCCATATTTTTTGCACCGTCTTTTCCAAAAATGTATTGACGGTCTTCAGCTTCGCCGGAAGGACTAAACCAAGCCATGTTCTCTACTACGCCCAAAATGGGAACATTGATGGCTGGTAGATTGAACATGGCAACTGCCTTGGCCGCATCTATCAGCGCAACAGGCTGAGGTGTGCTGACAATGAGTGCAGCGGTTAATGGTATATTCTGAACAATGGAAAGGTGGACATCTCCGGTTCCGGGAGGAAGGTCAAGAATTAAATAATCCAACGGTCCCCAATGTGCGTCATTCACCATTTGCGTTAAAGCTTTGGTGGCCATGGGGCCTCGCCAAACAACCGCTTGATTGAGATCTGCAAAGAAACCAATCGACAAAACCTTTACTCCGTATTGCACAATGGGTTCCAGTTTGGATTGTCCATCTACATCCACCAATTTGGGTTTGTCATGCTGTAAGTCAAACATCAAAGGCGCCGAAGGACCGTAAATGTCGGCATCCAAATAGCCCACAGAGTAGCCTTTTTTGGCCAAGCCACAGGCTAAATTCGAACTGATCGTCGATTTTCCCACTCCACCTTTTCCAGAGGTAACCGCAATGATGTTTTTTACACCAGGCAATACTTTTCTCAAGTCGCCTTCTCGCTCATCACCGCTGATGGAAATGACATCCACTGTTACTTTGAACTCAAAACCCAAGGTGCGTTGAATGGCAAATATTACTGCTTCCTTCATTCGCATTTTGGAATGCATGGCCGGATTGGATACTTTGACTTGTAAGTCAATTTGGTTTCCTTCAGACGAAAGAATATTGACCAAATTTAAAGTGACGATGTCTTTTTTTAACTCTGGTTCTTGAACCGTTGAAAGGGCATCAAGAATGGCTTGCTTGCTCACACTCATGCGGTAAAATTAAGGCGATTACGTCCAAAACAAATCATTAAAATTGGAAGTAGATAAAGGTTTGTTCTTTTCCTGCAAATAGCAGGATGGAAATCATTAATGCATAGTAAAATCCCCATCGAAAAACCCGATGCTTTTGTACCAATAATGTTTCAATGGCGTAACGGTTTCTCCGCCCTATCCATTCTATAAGGATAAAGAGACCAATGGCCAAGAACATAAAGAGCGGACGTTGTGAGGGCATGGTGAGCAATGAGGTAGAGAAAATCTCCTTGCAAATGCTCAAAGCTTGTGTGATACTCTCTGAACGGAAAAATATCCAAGCAATCATGGTGAGGAAGAAAGTGACTCCCATTTGCAACCATTCTTTGAGGTTGGGAAATGAACTGTTTTCAGCTACAATGCTCAAATTGTTTCGGTTGTTATTGGTCAACAACAACGGAAGGAAATAGAGGGCATTCAAAAAGCCCCAGGCAATAAAGGTCCAATTGGCTCCATGCCAAAAACCAGAAACAATGAAAATGATGAAAGTATTGCGCACCTGCATCCACTTTCCACCTTTGCTGCCGCCGAGCGGTATATATAAATAGTCTTTGAACCAAGAGGACAATGAGATGTGCCAGCGTCTCCAAAACTCTGCAATATCTCTTGAAAAATAAGGGTAGTTGAAATTGCGCAATAGCTCGATACCAAAAAGGCGAGCTGTTCCCAAGGCAATATCACTGTATCCTGAGAAGTCGCCATAAATCTGTATGGTAAAGAAAAAAGCACCCACCAAAAGGGTACTTCCTGATTGATCACCAGACTCATTAAATATCATGTTAGCATAAAAAGCGCAATTGTCTGCAATGACAACTTTTTTAAATAACCCCCAGAGAATTTGGCGTAGTCCATCCACCGCTTGTTGGTAGTTAAAAACACGTCTCTTTTCAATTTGTGGAAGCAAATGGGTCGCTCTTTCGATAGGCCCGGCTACGAGTAATGGAAAGAAACTCACAAATACTGCATAATTCACAAAATTTCTTGAAGGTTCAATTCTGTTGTAATAGATATCTACGACATAAGAGAGTCCATGAAAAGTGTAAAAGGAAATACCAACAGGAAGAATGACTTGCAACGTCCAAAAATCAACCTGCCATCCCATGGATTGCAATGAAAGCTGGAGATTTTCAGCAAAGAAATTGTAGTATTTAAATACACCAAGAAATCCCAAGTTAATAATGATACTGGCCCAAAACCAGGTCTTTTTGCTTTTGTCGTTCGCTGCATCTTTCATTCGGATTCCTGTGTAGAAATCCAAAAGGGTAGAGAACATCAACAAGAACAAAAAGCGCCAATCCCAGCATGCATAGAAGTAATATGATGCTCCCAGAAGTAGAATGTTTTGAATTTGAAGCGCCCTTTTTTGAAGCGCCCAATACAAAACAAATACAATGGGCAGGAATACAGCGAAACTCAGTGAATTAAACAGCATGGCTATTTTTTGATGAATCGTTTGGCAATGTGAAAGTCGTTGTTGTTGATCTCAATGAAGTATACCCCCGCATCGAATTCATCGGTTTGAATGAGGTTCATCCCACTTTGATTTTCCGATTGAAAAATCAACATTCCGGACGTGTTGTATATGCGAATAGCGTAGTTGTTTAAAAGCGTGCTGACGTGTAATTGATCGGCAACAGGATTGGGAAACAATTCCAAATGTGTGGATTGAAGTTCAGTTAGTCCAGTAACGATAGGGTTGTACTCACAATTGAAATTATAGTCACAAATTTGCTGTGCTAAAAATTGTGTCATGATGGAAAGGGTAGTGTCGTAGTAGGCAGGTGATCCCAAATGTGGCACGTGATCTTGACCTTCATAGATTTCAAAACAATGCTGAAGGCCTAGTTCATTCATTTTCTCATTCAAGGAATAGCTGCCATCTACTTCCGTGACCGGAAAACCGAATAAATTCAAGGTGGTAGAACCATAGGGGACTGTTTGATCATTGGGACCATGAAATAAACAAGCGGGTTCGTCATTGGTTTGAATCCAAGCACTGTCTCCAAGTGCACCGCAAATATTCACGATGGCATTTACTTGAGAGGAGTAACCAGGGTTTCCACTGTTGCCTTCCAATCCGCCTTCCAATCCAATTCCATTCATGTCCAAAAAGGAAGGAATCTCACTTTCTTGATCCAGGTATGCATGGTGCAAAGTCATGAAGCCTCCTGCACTGACGCCCGCCGCATAGATTTGATTGTCATCAATGAGGTAAGGATTGTTCTGTTCAGCAACACTTTTTCGAAAAAAACGAATGGCCGCTTTCAAATCTTGCGTGCCGCGCATCACTGCTTGGGTGGCATTTCCTTCAAGGTTGGCAATTCCAAAACCCAAACGGTAATTGATCGAAGCCACTACATATCCCATTTTGGCCATATCCTGACAGAAGGATACGACATCAGGACCATTCTTGCTTCCTGTGATGAATGAACCTCCATGGCACATTACCACCAAAGGGCGTGCGGCTAGATTATCATCAACGGGTTGGTACACATCTAATGTGAGATCTTCAGCAGCTCCTGTGTAATCGAGATTGTTGCCATAAACAATATTACTCGTCACGGAAAATTCTGGAAAAATACGCTGGTAGTATCGACCGCTAATATCACATTGCGTTACACCGGCAAGCGCAACTAAACTCAAAAAGAGTGTAAAAATATTTTTCGATTTCATGATTAAGGTTGTTGGTGCAATTTAAGAAAACATCCAACAACCTTGTCGATGAATTTATCCTTTTCTTTTGGGTTTCCCTTTGTTGGGATTCTTGAAGCTTTTGGATTTGGTATTGACCTCAAATTTTGGCTTGGACTTCTCGTGTTGCCTTTTTTCTGATTTGTCTATCTCCTTTTCGAAACGATTGCGCGACGGACCTCTTTGAGCCTTCTCACCGTATGTAAACTTTTTGTCCTTCCCGTCATTGTCTTTTCTCACTGGGCGATCTCCATAACTTCTTCTCTCTCCGCTCTCGCTTCTCGCTCTGTTATCCCGATCTCCATAGCTTCTTTTTTCACCATCGCCCTCTCTTCTGGGAGGTCTGTCACCATAACTTCTTCTCTCTCCGCTCTCGCTCCTCGCTCTGTTGTCACGATCTCCATAGCTTCTTCTTTCACCACGCTCTCCGCTCTTTGCTCCTGCTCTGTTATCCCGATCTCCATAGCTTCTTCTTTCACCATCGCCCTCTCTTCTGGGAGGTCTGTCACCATAACTTCTTCTCTCTCCGCTCTCGCTCCTCGCTCTGTTGTCACGATCTCCATAGCTTCTTCTTTCACCACGCTCTCCGCTCTTTGCTCCTGCTCTGTTATCCCGATCTCCATAGCTTCTTCTTTCACCATCGCCCTCTCTTCTGGGAGGTCTGTCACCATAACTTCTTCTCTCACCGCTCCTTGCTCCCGCTCTGTTGTCACGCTCTCCGCTCTCACCTCGTGCTCTGCTATCCCGATCTCCTCTTCCTCTCGATCTCCCCTCACTCATCTGATCTTCAAAGCTCCTGGTTTCTTCATATCCATCATCCCTTCCATGACTTCTTTCCTCTTTCCTCGTCCCATTTTCCTCTTTCCTGGTCCCTCTTCCTTCTTTCCTTGTCCCATTTCCCTCTTTCCACTTTTCACTTCCCTCTTTCCAAGCTCCTCTTTCCTCTCCTCTGTTTTCCATTTCTCTATTTCTTCTTCCTCCAACTGTATTGCGCTCGGAGGTTGTAACAGTGATTCTTTTTCTGTAAGGTTTCACTTCGCCGTCACCTTCTTGAATGCGGGTCGTACCACCCAAGCGGATGCCGCGATCTGTGAGTGTGATTTTTTGCTCTTTGTACAATTGTCCGCAAGCTTTCTTGAAGGTCTTTTTGGACATGGTTAAGTATCGTTTGATTTCTTCAGGCTCACTCTCGTCACTCAAACGCAAATAGCCTTTGTTGCTTTCTAATACGGAAAGGATTCTTTCCATCGCTTCTTCAATCAATTCAACACCTTCCTTCTGTGTGCTGACCGTAATCTCAGTGCCTTCAATTTTACGTATATATCCTTTGCATTTATCTCCTTCTCCATAGTCTCTTAACATCTCTTGCTTGAACAATACGCCCAAATATTTTCCTTCAATGATAACACGTCTTCCAAACTCCATGCGCTCCCCAATAATCATGTCCACTTCATCACCTCTCTCAAAAGGAATGTAATGATTTTTCAAGTGTTTCGTTAATTTGGTAGAAGCAAACACACGCTGACTCATTTCATCATATAAAAGAATAACCAGAGCCCATCGCCCTTCTTCCAATTCATCTTTTTGTTCTGGAAAAGGAATGAGGATATCTCTTTCAGTTCCGATATCAATAAAGGCTCCTATGGTATTGGTATTCTTGATTTTAAAACTGCCAACATCGCCCACTTCTATAGACGGCAATTGGGTTGTGGCAATCAGTTGTTTGTTGTTGTCGAAGTAGGTGAAAACAGTTACCTCTTTTCCTTCCTCAGCCAATCCGGGAAATTCTCTACGCAGCAATGGAACCTGATCGTGGGCATCTCCGAGGTGAACAAATTTCCCTTCGATAGAATGGACCAATAGTGTTTGGATTTTTCCAGGTTGAATGATAGAACTCATAATACAAAGGTAGGTTAAGCAGTTTGACTTATTTTTGGAAAAACACCAAAGCATGAAGAAAGGATTGTTAATGCTGATCGCTGTATTCAGCGCATGGAAGAGTTGGGGACAATGTCCATCTGGTCAAATGGAGGTTGTTATTCAAATGCAAACCGACGCTTGGCCGTACGAAAATTATTGGCAGTTGGTTCCTTCCGGGAATCCCTGCGGCACAGGCGTTTTGTTTGAAGGTGCCAACTTCAATGTGGGATGTGAGGCGGTTGCCGCGGATGATGGTCCTGAAGGTTATCCAGCCAATGCCATCGTTACAGAAGGCCCTTTCTGTCTGGATCCCGGAGCTTATGATATCATCTTTGCGGATAGCTATGGTGATGGTGGACTTCAGTTTGAAGTGTTGGTCAATGGAGTTTCTTGGGCTGCATTTTCTGGAACCAATTTCGGAAATACGTTTACTTTTAATACAACACAGTCCAATCTCATTTCAGGAGATTCACCGTGTGGTGCCTTGGAACTTTTTCCTGATCAAGAGGGGTTGATGATGAACAATGCCAACGCTACGGCTTCCATTGGTGAAATTGCTCCCAATGGTCTAGAATGTGGTGTTCCTGGTTCTTGGTGCGAAGGAAATGTCACACAATCACTTTGGGTGGAGTTGATGTTTCAACCCAACCAAGCTTACGTGATTTCAACCTGCGACACCGAGAATGGAGTAGATACACAATTGGCACTTTGGAAAAGCAGCAATTGTTCTGATTGGAGCACTTTCCAGTTGGTGAGCTCCAATGATGATATGGCGGGAGGTTGTTCTGTTGGAGAGTTTTATGCTTCTCAAATGACGATCAGTTGTTTGGATACCAACTATCGTTACTTCATACAGGTGGATGGTTGGGATGGAGCAACAGGGAATATTTTTCTTAATGCCACATCCACCAATCCCAATTATGCATTGGACGCCCTGGTTTTGCCGGTGTGGTGTCCTGTGAATAAAGGGGATACTCCTACGGGTTATATTCAACCTTTTATTCAAGATTTAGGTTTGGATGCGAGTTTCAGTTGGACCAGCAATACGGGATTCGTATCCAATGAATGGGCGATTCAAGATTTACCATCGGGTATTTATACCGTTGAAGTGAATTCCAATTGTTGGTCGGGATCAGCAACCTTTGAAGTGACGGAGCCCAGTTGGTGGAATGCAACGCCCACCATAACTCCTCCTTCTTGTTCAAATACACCAGATGGCGCAATAACGCTCGAGATATCTGGAGGTACCGGGCCGTACAATACTGTTTGGACAGATGCCGATGGAGTAGCCATTCCCGGAGGGGATTTGATGGATCAACCCGCAGGGACCTATACCGCTGGTATTACCGATGATCGCGGTTGTGTTTATGTACAAAATTTTCAGTTGCAATCCAATGGAGAACTGAATGTTCAGTTAGGAGCCATCAATGATTTGTGCATCAATGATATTTATTCTTTAGAGGCTCCGTTTTATGACGGGGCCATTTATCAATGGTCCAATGGCAATACCAGTCCCAATTTGGAAATCATTGCTGAAGAATGGGGAGTAGGTGATCACACAGTTTCTGTCACCATTATGACGGCTGATGGTTGTGTTGGTTTTGATGAGATAACATTTACCGTGAACAATTGCATTGGTGTTGATGAAATTTCGAAATTCAAAGGAGTTTATCCCAATCCCATTCAAGATGTCTGCACGCTTTGGACTGGTGATGCAACTGATTGGCGTTTAATGGATGTTCAAGGTAGATTGATGGCTCAATTTATTTTTCCCAAAAATCAGTTTGTTCAATTGAATATGAGTGATATTTGTATGCCTGGTTTTTATTTACTTAAATCTAATAATGATGAGTACAAGATTGTTGTTGAATAGTTTAATGAAGTTACGATTGTTTTTATCTTTCCCGCTCCGTTTCTCGCTGGGTCTTACGCTCTTTTTCTCGCTCTCAATAAGTATGATATCCTGCCGAGACAAGGAAACGGAGGAGAAACCAGTTGAGACTGTTAACCCTCCTGCGGTGCGTGTGAACTTTTTGAATAGGGTGGGAGACTCCGCTATTGTCGCTGGACATTTTTATAACAGAGACGGTGGTGAGCCTTTTTCCTTAGATCTTTTCAAGTATTATATTTCACATGCAGCATTGGTGAATGATGCGGGGGATACATTGTATTTGAACGATCATACATTGATAGATGAGTTTGATGCCAATCGTCATGGATTTTCATCAAATCCAAGCATTGAAGGTTTGGGCAGTACACATTTTAACCAAATGATTTTTTACATGGGGGTTGACCAACCTCACAATACATCGGGAGATCAGGCTGGTGACTTGGACCCCGTGTATGGTATGATTTGGACTTGGAGCACGGGGTATATTTTCTTAAAGCACGAAGGTCAATTTATTGGTGCTGATGGATCAACGCTTCCTCTTCTTTATCACTTGGGAACCAGCAAGGCTTTGACAGCAGTGTCTTTGCCTGTGGATATTCATTTGGAAAATGAAAAACAGTTCCAAATTGATGTGAAGTTTGATTTGAATAAAATGTATTCAGCTGTGGGTACCATTGGCTTTGAGAACAACAATTTAATTCAAAGTACCAACCCCAGTGATTTGGCTTGGATACTTCAAATGAAAGCCAATATTGGTCAATCCTTTTCCATTGTCAACTAATGCAATAAGCCATGAACAGGAGATTTATCGTCATTATTTCTATTTTGGTCATGCTGTCGGCATGCTACAAGGATAATAACGACGCTGCATTTCAAGCCACGCCCTTTGAGTTGAATATCCCCAAGGGGCTCCCTCCAATGGTTATTCCGTCGGACAATCCTCTAACAGTGGAAGGCGTTTATTTGGGACGTATGTTGTTCTATGATCCCATTCTTTCAGGGGACAATTCTCAGAGTTGTGCCAGTTGTCATATGCAACAACATGGGTTTACGGACGGACAGAAATACAGTGTGGGAATCGATGGTATTGAAGGAACCAGAAATGCCATGCCATTGATCAATTTGGGTTGGCAGTCAACATTCTTTTGGGATGGTGGAGCTACAGATTTGGAAAGCCAAGCATTGGGTCCGGTAGTTAACCCCATTGAGATGCATGAGACCTGGGCCAACGCGGTAAATGAAATCAAGGCCATTCCAATGTACCAGCATTTGTTCAAGAAGGCATTTGGTATTGATGAGATTACAACCCCCTACGTAGTAAAGGCCATTGCGCAATTTGAAAGAACCCTGATCAGTGGCGATTCGAAGTATGATCAATACAAAAGGGGAGAGGCTTTTCTTACGCCGTTGGAGTTGCAAGGTTTAGACTTGTTTACGGATATGAATAAAGGAGATTGCAATCATTGCCATGTTTTGGGTTCGACGTTTTCTGATTTCGCTTTCAGAAATACAGGTCTTGACAGTATACCTGTGGATGAGGGGCGATACATCATCACTTGGAACCCTGCGGACAAAGGGAAGTTCAAGACACCTAGTTTGCGCAATATTGCATTAACTGCGCCTTACATGCATGATGGACGATTCAATACTTTGTTGGAATGTGTGGAGCACTACAATACCGGTTTCCGATACACAGCTAACCTTGATGCCAATTTGTATGCCGCTCAAAAGGGTAGAATGACCCAACAGGAAATGGAGGCCATTGTTGCATTTATGCATACTCTGACCGACGAGTCATTTATCCAAATGGAGGATTTTCAGGCTCCGAGGTGATTCAGCTTGTTCTATTGATTTTATTGAAAAATAAAAAAGAATAAGATGGCGTAGATAACCAAAGGCAGTGCAACACAAATCCACACGGACGATGCAATGTAATTGCTACCATACCGATTAAATTGATTTAGAAACGAAACAGATTTTGCGAATAACCAGTCAGAGTATGTTTTGAAATTTCTACATCCCGCAATGAACCCCAATGTGAAAATGACAAAAGCCATTTTCAAGTAATGAAAATGGAAAATGAGATCCAAGAGAAACAACCATGAGAAAGGAATGAGGAAGTAGTAAACGACAATGTTGATTTCATTGTAAGTCATTCTCAATTTTTTTCCAATGAAATAAAGTCCGTTGGCGACTATTTTAAAGATGGATTGAATCATCGTATCATTTCAGTTGTAAAAGGATGGTTTTCTTTCAATTTTCACCAAACGTCCTGGATTTACACCTTCAGATGGAGTGATGGAGTAGGTGTTGATTTCGCTTACCTCAATCATTTTATTGGGTTGTCCTAAAAGTCTATTGAGGTCAATATTCAAGACATTGATTGCTGATGCCTGCGTGAGATTACAGATGGATAATGCAATGGGTATTGTATAGAAATATTCCTGTCTTTCCTTTGTGATGAAATCAACCTTTGCGAATAGTGTAGGGCAGGGCATACGATTATCGGAACCTCCTCCGATACCTTGATAGGAGTAGGCTAAGGTGTAAATACCTGACGATTCATCAAATTTGGCCATACACTTTGACTCAGTATTTTTCTTTTTATCCATGGTGATGAAAACATCATTTTGATACAATTCCAATCCAATTAAACTGTCTTGAGTTACAATTGGAGCGAAACTAATCTCAACTTTTTTGAATTTAAAAACACCATCCTGGGCAGAAGAATATTTAGCGCTTATTAGAATAATGGCGATTAGAATGTTATTAATGTTTTTCATCTAGGTATGAATCATAAGTTTGATCACCGAAATAAGAACTATTCTTTAGTCTACGCGCCTGTTTTCTCCAGTTGATTTTATCAATCAAAGAATAGGGAATATTTCCATCAATGTATTTCGTTCCTTTATCAGACACATCAAAGTCGAATAGGTATTGTCCTTTTCTAAATTGAATATCTGTGGCGTAGAGGTGTCGAGATGATGAGAAAGGTAAGTAAATCACCATGAGTTCTTGGTTATGGAGGAGAGCAAAGGAAAATCTGGGTCCGATGGTCGTTAAGTTCAAAATAAAATAATTGGTTTCTGTATCAAATTGTAGATAATGACTTAGATCCTCATTTTTTACAGTATCACCAAAAACGTTAATCAACAAAAAGCACTTTTCAAATTCGCTTAGGTCTATTGATTCATTGTTTTCGTCTCGGAGAGTAAATGCCATTCTTGTACTCCAGGAGGCCTGTGATAGGGAGTTGAAAGTTGTATTTGCCAACAAAAGTAGAAGGATGATTTTTTTCAATTTTCTGGTGGGTTTTAGCTTATTGCATGGCGTTCGGCCAAAGGTAAACATCAATATTAAAATTTCTAAAGCCCCAATGATGCAAGACGCCTGTGCTGTGAAGTGTCTTTACTTTTGATTCATTAATCCATTAACAGTCATCAATAGAAAATCTAAAGCTTTGTTGTAATCTAGAAATTCATAATCAATTCCCAGTATTCTGAGGTTTCTATAGTACAATTGAAGATTTATGTAATAATTCTTTTCGAGTTGAATGGCAGTTGCCTTTTCTCCTAACTTTTGAATGAGAAACCACTTTTCTAATAGTCTCGCAGATCTTCCATTTCCGTCTTGAAATGGATGTATTTTAACAAATACCATGTGAATGTAAGATCCGAAATAAAGAATTTCTTCATGGCTTAGTTCAGTATGTAATAGACATTCAATATCTGCAAATAGTCGTTGGAGTTCAGTATCCAGTTTGCTAGGTTCCGCTGCTACGAAGTCAATTTTATCATCGCTGTTTATTACAAACATAGCATTTGACCTCACTAAACCTTGTTGAGAAGTGGGGAGAAGGTTTGCGCTTAAAATTGAATGTGCCGTTTTAAGATTCTCAAAGTTTAATTCCTTGCCAAATATGTATTCATAGGCCATAAATAGGTCGTCCGGCTTCTTTGTGTAATCTGGTTTGTAGCTAATATTGAGGAATTTATGTTTGAAATAGCTATCGAAATCTATTTCTTCGCCTTCAATTTTTGATGAATATACACTCGAAACAGAGTTGTAGAATCTGAAATAATCAACAGGTGTTTCGATATTATCCAATCCTTCAATTATAGTATCCAGTTTCTCTGAAACAGCTGCTTGGAACTGTTTCATTAAGTTATTGGATAGAATTTGAAGTTTCATGTTTTTCGAAATAGTTAAGTCAAAGATACTCTACAATGTTTCTCAATTAACCAACCATCGAAAGCAGTTTATTGTGCAGCAAATGGACATGTTGCACTATGTCAATGTTGCCTGATGCGGTGACACAGAATATCTTGCTGATCTCAAGGATGTCCAGACGAAAAAATGGAATCTCGTTCTTGCTGATCAAAGAGGGGAGACCAGGAAGGTTGTGATTCAATACAACAGTATCGGCTAACGTTTTTGCGCTTGGCGTTCGTGCGGGATTTCGGAGGACAAAACTGTCAACTTACCACAAAACTCCAATTGAAAAACTGAACTTGAATTTAACCACTGAACCCCGCATGACGCCAAACGCATGTTAGGGCATCGTGCTTCTTTTTCGTCCGCTCGGTTTTCTGTCGGTTTTGTTGAGCGTTGGGACAGACACACTCTTTGCCAAACTTTGGTCTGTGCTTGGGCTTGTAGCGGTTTGCAAATGTGTGTGACTGCTGCATAGGCTTTTAGTCTTCCCAAATAATACTCAAAATAGTTTTATATCTCCTTGTAGGTATGCAGTATTCGTAAAAAACTGAATCCTCATCGTTGTATTCGTTTAGATTGAACCAAGTTGATTTACTTATCTCTTGTGCCTTTTCTTCCATCTTGTAAATAAACTCATAATCTTTTTGAATGTATTCCATAGCTACCGAATCGGCTGGTGGTGCAAGACGATTATAATCGCCAAGCCAAACCTTCAACTCGTCTGACTTTTTCCAATATTTCACTCTTCCGTTTTCAATAAACACAAGGCAAATAGGGTGGAGATTGTCTGATTGCAGATACTTAAAGACCGTTGCTGTTAAACTCGCCTTAAACCTTTCTGCAAGTTGTTTAATTAAGAGCGGAGAAAATTTTTTCCCTCTTGCTTCTTGCATAAATAGCTTTTCGGGCATTAAGAGTTCGCTTGCAAATTCATTTGCTTCCAATTCTTGCGTTCCATTCTTCAACATTTTTTCCATCCCAGAGATGACATTAAAGTTCGAAAATACATCATCGGGTAACTTCATTCCCCTGTGCATTATTAAATGGCCAATTTCATGAGCTGCCACAAACCTTTTTCTTTCTGGAAACTGAATCTGTGAATTAACCTTGATAACTGCTTTGCTATTACCAAAAATTATTTTTCCATCACAGTGTTTTAATTCTTCCTCTATGAGAACCGCATCCAGCCCAGCAACAAATAAATCCATTGGCAGGTATGTGATTTCATCCAGCCCGCAATCTGCTAAGAGTTTCTGTGCCTGTATATGAGCATTAGTGCTTCTTTTCATTATTATCTAATTGCTCTAAAAGTTCTACTAGATTTTTGTCCTTGATGATTTCAATGATTTCTTCTTTCGAAAGTTTATCAAGATTTCTGTGCAATGCTAAAGAAGCATTGCCATGAATAATTTGTTTGAGAATAGCAATCGGCTTTTCAATGTTTAATAATAGTGCTTGCTCAAATTTCTCTGCAAGTTGAAGCAGGTATTCATTGTGCTTCTTCTTTGCAGCAGCATTTGCTAAAAAGATTATTCGCTTTTTCTTCTTTTCATATTCCGCCATATCTTGAATATCATCTTTCAGCGAATCTTTGATAGTGTCTTTGTCGGCTTCTAAATAGAAGTGATACAAAGCTTCACCAATTTTATTTTTGATTTCGTTACTCATATGACATTGATTGCTTGTTGTTCAATTTTTTTCCTTTTGCGTTCAAGGCGTTTGATGATTACATATATATCTTTAACAGGAACTCCTAATTCGGCTGCAATTATTGCTGGTTTGAAGATTCCATCCATCCAGTATTCAAAAACTATCAGTTCATCATCGTCAGCACCTTCTTGTTTTAGAAGCTCTACTATCTGATTTTTCTTCTCTTCAAAGTTTATAGGATGACCATTTATAGGGATTTCAGGCAATTCGTCTGAACTGTGTCGCTTTCTAGTCTTGAAAAAACTGGAAATGTCGCTTTTTAAACAGCCAAACAGAAACTCTTTAAATGAACACTCTGCTTTGTCCCAATCCCTTGTTCCTTCCATTACTTTTAAAAGAAGGTCGCCAACAAAGTCAACAGGGTGCTTGCCGTTGAAGTTCTTTACTCCAACAGATTTTAAAACAGATATGGCATAGGCATTCATACTGTCTATGATTTCATCCATGTTTTCCGACTGTATTGCTTCAGCAAGATTCATTTACGTTTCTATAATGGTATGCTAAGGTCTGAAATTTTTTTGCCACTTGGTGGCAAATTTATTTGAATTCTTAGCATACTTATTTGAAAGCCCTCTTTCTGCCAAATAGTCCGAGTTTTTGCTTGGTTGTGTTTTTGGTGGGGTGAGGGATTAAGTTTTACAAAATACATAACAAGAATGGAGAAAGAAAGATTACAAAAAATTTATCGCAAGACAGATGGTTATTGCCATATCTGCCACAAGAAACTGAGTTTTACTAATTACGGTGTGCAAGGTGCAAGAGGAAGTTGGCACATTGAGCACTCAATAGCAAAAGCAAATGGTGGTAGTGACCATATAAACAACCTTTACCCTGCCTGCATTTCATGCAATATAGATAAAGGGACAAGCCACACGAAAACGGCACGGGCTCAACACGGAAATAGCCGTGCACCATATTCAAAAAGCAAGAAACAGCAAATCAAAAGCAATAATACGACTGGCGGGGCTTTAATTGGTGGTGGAATTGGTCTTGCGATTGGCGGTCCAGTCGGTGGCTTGATTGGAAGTTTTGTTGGCGGTTTGATTGGAAATGAAAATTCACCGAAAAAATAATACAAATGGAGAAATTTAGTCTAAGATACTTAAAGCCAAGTGCATTTATCGCAATTTGCGTGTTGCTGGGAGTCTCGCTGTTTGCTGCAAATAAATTCATAAATACACACTGGGGAATTTCCATTTCAGTTTTCGCTGTTATTGGTGGATTACTTGGCATAGTCAACAACTTTCTTTGGAATGTAAGACCATTTAGCTGGATGTATTCAGTCCCCGATTTCTCTGGTCGTTATGAGGGAACACTTTTATATGAGTTCCGAAATGAAAAATGTGAAGTTATTTCAGATACTCTTGGTCATATCAAGGTCATAGTTCAAAATGGGTCTGACGTTGTAATTAACTCATGGACAAAAAAGAAAGATGGCACAATGTCTTCCAAATCGACAAGCATTGAAGCAAGTATTGTAAAAGAAAAGGACGGAACCTTTTCAATCATCTTTAATTACCTCAATGAAGGGAATTTTGAGCTTGGTTTTGCACCACATTACGGGACTGAAATTTTAAGATTAGTAAAAAATGGTGACGGCAAGCACCTAGTAGGTAAATATTACACGGAACGGTTACCCTACCAAACAAAAGGTAAAATTGATTTGAAATTTAAAAACAACGAATTGTATCACGAAAAATAAAGTAAATAAATATGGCAAATTGTAACGAACATTTTCAAAAGTATAACGGTGAAATTAGATTAACCGATGCTAGAAGGAATAACTTAAAAGGTTCTCGTAAAGAACTTCGCAGAAAAGTAAGGAAGTGGTTTAAGGATAATAAACCTGATGAACCACAACCTAAATTTAGCGGTCAGGGGTCAATGTCAATGGACACAATCATTAATCCTCTACCACGAACAATTAAAGATGGAAATGCAGAAATTAAAGTTCTTTATTACGATGTTGACGATGGAATTTATTTTGAAGGCGATAAAGACGCTAAGGATAGAAACTCTACTGCAACCTACCACGATTGGGTTGTAAAAGCTGTTACAGGTCACACCGATAAAGACCCAATTGATAAAAACACTTGTGTAAGAACATTATTTTCAGATGGACATCATATTGATGAACCAATTTATTATAAGAAAGGTGATACGCCTGAACTTGCACATAAAAGAGATGGTTGGATTGAGAGCGACCCGAAAGCCTTTACAGATTGGTTTAACGACCTTGCTGAAAAAAATCCACAACTTAGATTATTGGTAAGATATGGGAAAGGTTGGTTTGATTTCCGTGAATTCGAAAACGAAAGCAAACCAATGCCCAGCGGGTTGATTATTACCATCTTGATTGCAGAAAATGCAGTTTATCGCAAAGACCGTGATGATATTGCCTTGAAAGAAACTTTGCTTGCTATTCAAACAAAATTGAAAAGGTCTTTTGAATGCAACCGACCAACAACTCCAAAAGGTGAAAACCTGTTGAAGGATTATGCACATAAGGATTATTTCATGGACTGCCTTGCAAAGTTTATTGATGATGCCACAAAGGCATTGCAAGAGAAAAACTTCAAAAAGGCAACCGAATACTGGCGTAAACATTTAAGTGAAAGATTTCCATTAGGTGAGGATAAAGATGATACTTCTAATTCGTCTGCTGGATTGGGAGCAATGATACCTCCAACTACAAGACCTTATGCTGAATAATGAAGAATGAGCATTTTGAAAAGGATATTGAAGTTGTTCCAAGCATTTTCAACGAGTTAACCATTGTAGAAGTTGATGGTGAAAAATTTCTAAGAGGTGAACTCCCTATTGTTGATGCTAACAATAAGGAGTGGGCAAAGTATCATATAGAGATTAAGGGTAGCGATGGTTACCCATATTCTTTCCCTAAACTTTTTGAAACTGCTGATGCTTTTCCGCACAATGCAGATTGGCATGTTTATGAAGATGATTTTTCTTGTTGTGTTGATTATCCAGCAAACGCAAAAATTATCTGTAAGAATGGTTTGCGTGTATCTGATTACATTAAAAATTATGCTATTCCTTATTTTGCCAATCAAACATTCAGAATTAGAGAGGGCTATTATCGTCATGGAGAATACTCTCATGGTATTTTTGGAAAGATTGAATACTATCAGAGCAAACTAAAGGCAAAAAATCCGGCAGAACTGTTTGAGATGTTTCGTTTTATTTTGCAAGATTATAATCCGCCAAGAACTGCTGAATGTCCATTTTGCCACAAGGTCAAATTTAGGCATTGCCATAGAAATGTTTTCAAGGAATTAGGGTATGCTAAAGACTATATTTATCAAGACGGAGCGCAATTACTTGCATTTTTTCGGTCACATCCTGATTATAAATTACCTAAAAGTTAAAAGCCTCATAATTAAAACAAACTTCCTTGCAATTCTATTTTCGGTTGAAATGTCCCGATAATGATGAAAGGATTTGGAGCAACGTTGTGAAACTGTGCAGTTGTCCCTAAGAAAAAATGCAGGTCTTTGGTTTTGGCAAAGTCGTCAAAGTATTTTTTGCGAACATCAGCTATTGCCTTTTCTTCGTTTTGATATTTCTCAAATTGTCGCCAATAGAGTTGTCCTGTTTCCCAATCTTCAATCATCATGCGACTTTCAGTGCCTTGATTGTCTTTGAAATGGAATTTGAATTTGTAAGGCAGTTTTTGAACTACTTCAAATTTTCCTTCCTTGTTGGTTTCAAAAAGGTTGAGTTGGTTCAGTTTGTCTAATTTGTCTTTGTCCCACTCTCGGTCAACTAACTCGGCTGTGAAATCTAAAATCTCTGTCGGTTTAAAAACGGCTAATGATGTGCAAATGTCTTTGTTCTTGGCTTCTGCAATTAGTTCTGTGAGGTTGTAGTATATTTTTCCCAAACAAAGTTTCTTGCGTTCTTCCCAGTTACTTTCAGTGCCGATGTGTCCAACTACTTTTATCTCGGTGTCTAAGCTGTGAGGACGGAAACTTTCGGGTCTAAAATCGCTGGTATTTTTTACCAAATCAACTTCAATCCAATCGTATTTTTTGTATTGCTCGTTGTATGATTTTTTGCGGAACGGAACAGGATACAATCTTATCCAAGTGCCATCTTCTTTGAAACCTGCTGTGCAAACCAGTTCATCATACTTGGCGGAAAGTGTCGGATAAGTTTTTACCGTGATTAATACTTTCGTTAACGCCATAAGTTAGATGTGTTTTACTTCATAATTAAAGCCGGGCAGGGTTTCTATTGCTTCGGCTAAATGCTTGCGGTGGCACTGGCAAATATTGGCTTCAAAACAGGTTAAAGCAATGCGTTTGTGTTGCTTCAACAGTTTCAGTATTTCGGTTTGATGTGCTGTAGTTTGTGTCAAATTGTTTTTGCGGTAAACGGCAAACAATTTATCGTAATCGTTTTGGGTGTTGAGTTCCTGGCGTTGGTCGCCTTGTATGCCCACTTCGGGAATATGCACATAGTCAATGCCCACGCTTGCACAATATTTTTTCAACTGGCTTTTGCTAAAGCCGTATTTCATGCTCAACGGATTATTGCGAACATCCACTAAAACTTTCACATCGTTTTTCAGCAAACGAACCAAGTATTCTTCCAGCGAAATGCCTTCGTAACCAATGGTAAACAGCACTGTTTTGTTGCTTTTCGGTTTGGCTTTGGTAACTTTTTCCAATTCATCTTGGCTCAAAATATTCTCAGCCACTTCGCTTTTAATAGCATAAAAAGGAAAGTTGATGTAAGTGTGCTTCATTAAAGCGTTTGCACTCATTTTTCCGTAGTGTGTTTTTACTTCCTGCAATAGTTTAAGGTCGGCAGGTTTCAGTTGTTTCAGGTAGTCGGTTGGGTCTTTTTTGGCAAAGGTTTTTTCATCTTCGGTTAAAAAGCCCCTTGTTACCATTGCTGTCATATCTGCATTGGCAGAGTAGGAATAGCAACCGAATTTGTATGGAATAAAATCATACTCGGCTTTAGCTTGCTTATTGGCAAACAGAAACAACAATTTTTGCAAGCGGATTTTATCCAATTGTCCGTCAAACAGTTGCAGTAAAGCCAGTATTATTTTTCTTCTATAAAACACGATACAAAGTTATCAATTTTAATGTGTTTTGAAGCTATTCCAAAGGGTTTTTAGCTTGCCTGCAAAATACACTTCCATGAAATACAGGTCAAAGTCAAGTGGCTCAGGCAATAGAGCTACTTTGTATTGGCGAATAATTTTTTGTTGTTGTTCTATTTCAGAATAAGGAAAATGTTTTCTCTCTCCGTTGTATTTTGATTTACTCGCTGCCTTTAAATAAGCCAGTGTCGCTTCGTTATGAAGTTTCCCCCAACCGTGTTGTTTCAGCCGCCTGAAAATAGTTCCTGAAATGCCAACGTATCTCGGAATTACGACACCATTTTCAATTTCAGCAAATACATAAATGCCTTTTAATTCATTGTTTGCTTTGACCTTTGAATTGAGTTTTGCATTTGGAGTATATCCTAATTTTTCAAACTCACTTTTAAGTCTTTTTATTTCGCCATTATCTACTTTGTATAGTTCTCCTAATGTTTTGCATTTGTCGTTTGACAAAGCATCCAAAACTAATTTAAGACTGCTTTCACATTTCTTAGTTAACTCATCAATTGATGATGGATATGGTTCTTCCCAATAATTCATACTTCCACCTCCTCTTTTTTCAAAGCATCTCTCAAAGCTCCCTGCAACAATTTTTCATTTTCAATTTTGCTTTGCTGTATGCTGTATTGTAATTCATCACAGAGTTGCATGAGTTGTTCAATCTTATCAACTATTTTGATTTGCTCTTTAAGTGGTGGAAGTGGTATGAGTAGAAAAGTTAAATTCTCTTGTGAGATATTTGGAAATGTTGAACCCTTCCCAAGTCCGAAAATATTTACTCGCTGGATTTGAATATAGTAGTGTATAAATTTTGCGAAATTGATTGGTCTAATTGCGGCTACACCTCTACCAATACAAGCATCAAAAGCAGCAATATTGGTTCTTCCTGTTGTTGAACCCCGAACGCAAATTAACAAATCGCCTTTTTTACAATATTTTGTTGGTTGAGTTGTCCATTTTGTTTTTACAGTAGTATCAAAAGGTCCCATTCCGCCAAACTCAACTGGACCATTAATTAAAGGAACTCCTTTTCCTTTATCATTGTAGGAGGAACCTTCAGGGCTTTGCCCCATTTCAATCAAACAAATTTCACCTAATCTGCACCAAACCCAATTAGATGGAATACTATGAGGAGTTTCTTTTGATTTAATTTCTGGTAAACCCTTTTCTGTTTTGATTGATTTTTCATCAATTAGTTTTTGTTTATCCTTTTTA
>VFQS010001185.1_pt1 | contig 24751 bp, 23 predicted proteins | sample 3512361 | NCBI WGS metagenome assembly VFQS01 (sample SAMN10412375, study PRJNA504923) | tailings metagenome | isolation source: Relicate 1 Philex TSF3 active mining | place: Philippines
TTCTATATAATATTGTAATATATCTTATTTTTTTTAAAAAAACTAAAATATATTTTATTCTTTTTCATAAAAACATACTGTGCAAAGTTTATTAAAATTATCTTTTATTTCATACGTATTTATAGGTTCATATATTGAATTATCATCACATCTATACCAAATTTCTTTAACTTTAACATATGCCCAATAATGCCCTGAATTAACACTTTCGCCTTTGTGACAAATAAATGATACCAATTTATATTTTTCTGATTTTATTGTAATATTGCTGTAATTATCAAATGTAATATTTGTTCTTGTATTACGAATATATTTATTCTTATCATTAGTAAATAATGGTATTGACACAAACAATATATCTGGATAACTTTCGAAATAGGTTTTTTTAATAACATTAATTTTATTATTATTATAATTATATTCTTGTATATCTTCTTTCATATTATCATTTATTAAATCCATAATTTTTCTATCACCTTCAATCGATAATTTAAATTCATATTGGTTTTCACTTTTACTTAACTCTATTATATCTATTTCATTATTAAATATTTTAAAACTACTATTATATTTAAACAAATCAATTATATCTTTTGGTAATAAACTAATATAATCTCCTAATCCATTAATTAAATAATATATAAATTCATCTGCGTCATTTTGTATTCCTTTTGGAAATTTAACTTTTTCAATTATAAATTCTACAATTTTTTTAAACTCTATAATTGGTTTTTTACATATAATATCATTTAAAAAATTTAGCAATTTTATTTGAAAGGTTTCTTTACTTTTTTCTAAGTTTAGATTTCTAAAATTTTTATAATTAATATTATCAGTATAATATGATATATCTTTATTACTATTTGAGTTTATCAAATTAAATACTTTTTCTCTAAATTTCTTTATACCTAATAAAGCTTGTATTACAGAATTCATATAACAAGTATTACCACAATTTTGTAATCCACGTGGTTTATAATTATTAATATCACAGCTATCCTTTGGATTAGTATTAGTATTTATAGGTAATTTTGGAGCGGATTGTTGAATCGATGGTGTTGGTGTTTGTTTAAAAGAATTTGGTGCTGGTTTAGAAGGATTTAGTGTTTGATTAAATGGATTTGAATTTGGATTTAGTGTTTGATTAACGGATTTTTCTTTATTTAATAATTTATTTTTATTTTCAATAAATTTATTTTGTATATCTGTTAGTGTTTTAAAATTATGTGAATTACATTTTTTAAATGCATATTCATATATAAGTTTAATTAATTCAATGATATCATTATCACTTTGAAGTTGATAAAAGAAATTAATTAAACCTTTATCATCAATATATAAATTTTTAAATATTTTTTCAACGTCTTTATACGTGCTTTTTTGATTTATTTCATTATTACTATATACAAATTTTAATCTATAATCAAAATCTAAACTGCCTTTATCTGATATTTCTTTTAACTTATTTCTGAATTTCTCAATTAAATTATATAATTCTGTCGATATTACATTATTACACTCTGATTTAGTTTGCTCCGTAGATGAAAATAATGATTTTAATTTTGAAAACATACCACTATTAACCGATTGTGATTTATTAATATCTAAAGTATCTGACTGATTACTAATTATTTGAATATCATTTTTATCCGCAAATTGAACAATTTTTTTAGTTGGTATTGGATTTTTGGTCGGTGCTGAAGACTTTGATGGTATTGGTTCTGTGGTCGGTGCTAAAGACATTGATGGTATTGGATTTGTGTATGGTCCAAAAGATATAGATGATATTGGTTCTGGGGATAGAACTAACGACGTTGTAGGTATTGGTTCGGTGGATGGTGCTGAAGACATTGATAGTTTTTTAGTAGATTCAGGTGCAGTTTTACTATCATTATCTACCCCTGTTGTAGATAGTCAGGATGGTTCATTAGATAAAAATATTTCTACTGGATTTTCTGTTGATAATTCATAGTTTTGTAATAATTCGATTGCACCGATGTTATTTTTTAATTTAATAATCGCTATCATATTATTCGCTTTAACAATATTTTCTATTTTTTTATTAACATCTCGTATTAATGTAAATTTATTTTTAACTTTTAATTGATTAATTAATGAATTTATATATTCTTCATTTTTATCATTACCAGCTCCACCTTTCTTTACATCTTTAATAGAATTTGTATTTAATGTTTCAATTAAAGTTTTTGATAAATAATTAAAATTTTCAAATAATTCTTTTATTTTAGAAACCAAGATATCATTTACATCTAAGATATTTTCATTTACTTCATTTAAAAATTGATTTGCAATATATTTTATGAAATTTACTAAAAATAAATTATAATCATCTAATGAATATTTATTAGTTGCTAGAAGTTTATTTAAATAAGTATTTATGTGATTAAAATATTTTTCATTTTCTTTATTATTTAAAATATCGTTAATATTCTTGATTATGCTCGAAATATTTTTTATATAATAATTTATATTTGAATTTCTATTATAATTCTCTGATAATTCATCGTAAAAATAAATTGAACTAAAATAACTTTTATTTGATAATACATATTTTAATGGATAAATTTTAAAAATTAGTTCATTATAAAAATTACGACAATTTTCATAATTAATTTTATCATTATCTAATACTCGCTCCCCTAAACTAAACCAATTTTTATTAAATGATATATAATTATCAACCATTAAATATTTTAAATATAAATAATTAACATTCAATCTTTCAGCTAAATCAGTTATATATGATTTAAAAAAATTATTCATATCTATTTGTGGTATTTCTTTAATAAATAAATTAATTGTATCAATTATATCATCTTTCTTTTTATCGGCATCAAGTGTATGGGATTTTAAAAATTTAATTAATTTTCTAGCATTTAAAAGATTATCATCTTTAATATTCGGTAATTGTTTTAGTTTTTTATCTATTTGAACCTCATATAAATCATTTATTAATAATGTATTTTGGTATTGATTATAACTAATTATTGTATATAAAAATTGAATTACTAATTTATAATATTCAATAATTAATTCAATATATTGTTTATTTTTAAATATAATACCAAGTTCATTTTCGTCCGTTAAATTAATTTTATTAAAAATAGATGTTATTGTATCAAATAATTCAATAGATTTTGTAATATCGAGTGATAATTCAATATAATTATACTTAATATTGCTTATTAATATTGATATTAAATCAATAAATGTATCATTATAATCAATAGTAAATTTTTTACTAAAATCATATACTAAATTGTCATATTTATTATCTTTTATATATTTTTCTTCAAAAAATACTAATGCATTTGTTAAATTTATATCATTTAAGTTTCTTATGTTATTTGGTTTATATTCTTTTATTATTGCATTAATTAATTCAGAATCGAATAATTCATTATTTTTAGAAATAATACTATTTAATTTAGCTTTTAAATCATTACTAATTTGATTGAAAGAATTTAAATAATGTTTATTATAAAAATCATCTTGATATTTATTTTTATATTCATTAAACCAATCATACATTGATTTATTAACTAAAAGATAATCTCTTGGTTTATTTTCTTCAATTATTGATGTTTTAAATTTGTCATACCCATCTAAATTATAATTTTCTATTTTAGTTTCATCTACTAATTTTATATTTTCAGGTATATTATAAATTTTATTGAATTTATTTTTTGATAAAATACTATTTAAGGTATTTAAATCAGTAGTTGTTCTAATATTTAATATTGAATCATTATAAGTATCATTTATATTTTCATTTAATTTATTTTCAATAGAAGATATTTTATACAATATATTTAATAAATCACGATTATATAAGTTATATTTTTCGGATGAAATATACTTTTCTTTAAAATCAAATTTAGCATTATTAACAAAAATTTCTTTAAAACTATTTTTAAAAATTAGAATTTTATTTAACATTTTATATAAATCAAGTGTAATTTCAATATACTCATCATATATATTTTTTAATTTATTTAAATATACATTATGATGATTAATAATTTCACGTTCTTTATCTGTTAAAGGTAAAGTTGGATTATCTAAAATCATTGAAAAAGATATTGGTAAATCTTCTTCATAAAATAATAATAAAATTAAATTATTATTTACTAGTTGCTTATAAGTCATTAAAAATTTACCATTATTACTATCACATAATTCGTTTGAATTGATTAATAATTTAGGGACCAATATATTTTTTAAATTATTTTTCAAATTGCCTTTTAAATCTTTAATATAATTTAATTGTGTCATAGATATTTTATCATTTTTATTAGGTATATTACATCTAGTTGTAAATAATGTAGAATGTCTATTAATTAAATATTTAAAAATAGAAATAATATTGGTTAATAATTCTGTATAATTTGAATAATAAGTTTTTAATATACTGCATATTTGGTTTGATATATTATTATCTACAATTTTATTACCAATCAATATATTTTCTATAGATTTTTTTAATGATTTAGCACTTTCTTGTGGATTTGTATTATTAAAAAATAATGATGTAATAATAACATTCTCACTTTCTAAAATACTGTTTATTATATTATTATTTTTACTAATATTAATATTATTAATACAATTTTCATTATTTACATATAAATTATTTAATTTAATTATAAATTGTTCTAATTCATATAAAAATTGGGATTGATACATATCTTGTAGTTTTTTTGATGAAAATAAATTACCCATATTTAATTAAACTTATACAATATATATAGAATAATTTCGCACTTTACAAATATTAAAATAATAATTATTTATATTTTTTTAATATTTATTTATTTTGTTTAAGAGGGAGGTTTTGGTTTGAGTTTTATTTTTGGAGTATTTTGTTGTGGTTGATTTTGTTTGTTTTGTTGTTGTGGTTGATTTTGTTGTTGTGGTTGTGGTTGTTTTATTTTAAATTGCATTACAATATTTGTATTTGTGATTCCTTGTGTATCACTATCTACAGTTTTTAATATATTTATAAGTGTATCTGCAACTATTTTCGGATCCTTATTAGTATTATTACTTGCAACTTTTTCAATACTTTCTTTAAGACATGATTTAAAAGCATCATATATTTTTTTGCTATTTTGGTCGTTTGCTATTTCACGTGGAGCCTGTTGATTTGTCAAAGCAAATAATGCATAATAAGCTTTAGATTTGTTAAGGGTTGCAGATAACGGTTCCTTTTTACTATATTCGGTATTTAATGTATCTTGTTTTTCTTTTACAACACATTTATCCGACACATTAACTAAATCAGGATGCCATTGTGTCATACCAAATCTAAAATCAGTATAATTAATATTAGGATTTTGACTAATTATAAAATTATCTAAATCATCCATTTGCGTTTTATTTAAGGCGGTGCTCATAATATAATCAATATCAATACCTCGACTAGGTTTACTTTCAATATTCGGATTAATTGATTTTATAATCTCACCTAAAATAGAAGTAGTTTTTAATTTTTTATATGTTTCATTATATTTAATAGCATACTGTTTTGCATCTTCAATTACAAAATTTTTATAATATTTTAATATTTTTTTCCATGGTTGTTTTATTTCATCTTCAGGCAATTTTATCCATTTTTTATTTATATACTTATTTAATAAATCAATATAACTTTTCCATTTAATTTTCATTCCAGCATATCTATTTTCAATTTCAAGTTTGTCATAAAATTTAGGCATTAATTCTTTAGAGTCAAATATGTTATAATTATTTGGGTCTTTTGCTAATATAACGTAATATCGAATAATATCTTTATCTAAATCTTCTTTAAATGTTGAATTTAGAATTAAATCTTTAAACCATTTTTCTAAAAATTGATTTGCAATATTATATTTAGAATAAATTTGCGAATAATCATCATTATATACAAAAGTATATATACGAACATCTCTTGCATTTTTATTTTTATTAAAATCAATTAAATTAGTATATTTACCAACAATTTCTCCAAGAATTTTTCTATCATTCTCAACTAATTTTAATTCATTATTAATTAAAAAATCTTGATTAGTATTACTAAATTTTTCTTTTTCTTCACCTATCAATAAATAAAGAGCGTCTATTATATTCCATATTTCAAATGTATTTTTATATTTAATAGGTAAATTTAAATTATTATTTAATTTAATGTCTTTAATTTTTTCATAAAAAGATTTAACAACTGCTTCTACATTTAGATAAAATTGTTTAACATCTAATGGAGGCTCACTAGTAGAAACACTCGAAGTATATGGACTTGATAAAAATGAACTTGATGTATAAGGACTTGCTTGAAATAAACTTCCTCTAAATAATGACGTTGTCGTATTTTTAATTTCTTCTTTTCTGTCATATTCAACATGGTTCATACCTATTTTTTTATAATATTTATTTTTATCATCTATTGGAACCGGATTTGTTGTTTGATTATATTTTGAAAGAATATACTTTCCATCATCATCTTTAGTATATAATTCAAATAATGGTAAAACTTTAGCGTTTGGGTCAGGCATTTTAGTATGATATGTTGTTCCAGTTGTTGAATACTCTACTTTTTTAATTTGTTCTTTAAAATCTTCAATTTCAGTTAAAGCTTGTTTTTTAGAATTTTTATATGATAAAAAATCTGGTAAATATTTATCTTGCCATGATTTAGCCCATGGTTTATCATCTACTATTCCACCATGACATTCGATATAATATTTATTTAAAACCCTATCTGTATCTTCTTTACTTGCATTACCATACGCCGATAATACTTTATTAATTTCAATATCCAATTGAATTAAACCCATTCTTTTAATAGGTTGTCCCTTGTTATCAAAGTATTGCTTATCATTATAAACTAATTCACCATCTGCTTGTTTATGAATATTAAAACTTTTAAAATCAATGTCTTTACCATAAATTATTTCTGTAAATACATTTATATATTGTTTAAAATGAGATTCATCAATATATTTTTCGATAAAAACAAAAGTTTGAACTAATTCATTTAATTTCATTGATGAATAATTAAAACGATTAGCCTTTTTTTGTTTATTAAGTTCTTCTATTTTATTTATATCTGTTTTATCGGGTATTATTTGAACCCATTCTACTAAACTATCGATTATTTCACCTAAATAGTCCATAATATAAATTTGTTGTTTTCTTATACCCATAATACCAATATGGTCATTTTTACCAGAAGGAACACTTATATCTTTAAAACCATCTATAAATGACCTCATATCTTTAATAGTATTATCTGTAAAAAAGGTTGATTTTTCTGTCTGCTTTTCATTATAATTTTTTGCTTCATTTTTTGGACATGATTTTAATTTATCAAAGTCTCTCAATGCTTTTATTTTAAATGCACTTGTTTCACCAGAGGTTCTCTCTAATAATGCTATATCAGGCATTCTATGATATTTATTTAATACTAATTCAACATAACCATCTATCCACGCTGAACCAGCAATTTTTTTACAATCTTCTTTATTATCAATATTTAATTGATAAATACCTATACCTTCTCCTTTAACCATTTCTTTTATATCGCTATAACCAGGTTTTTCGAGAATTTCTTCACCTTTAGTCTTAATATCTTTCAAAAATTTATTGAATCCACTTATATATCTATTATCTACATCTTTTTGAGATTCTGCAACTGCATTTTTCCATCGTTGTGTATCAAAATATTTTATACTAGAACGTGCGTTTGCATTTTTAGAATCTTTACTAATACAACGTTTATTCAGTAAAAATACTGAATATTTATAATGAACTAATTTATATAAAAATATAGCCATTTCTAAAACACCAATATATTGTTCATAATATTTCAATGCCTTTTTACATAATTCATCTCTTAATTCATTTTTTTCTTTATCTCGAAATTGCCATGCATTATATTTATATTCTACTTCTTGTCTTTTAGCTAATGTATTACTAAACCCGACATTATATTTACTGAATTCTATAAATTTTTGTGCTGCATTCGAATCCTTTGATTCTAATTGTTGTTTTAAAAACTCTTTAAAAAGTCCATCAAAAATAGGCTTTTTTCTGCTAACTTTGAGGTATAATTTACAATAATTATCTTGTGTCGTTAAGTTTGTTAATTTATTAAATTTACTCATTCCTCTCATTGATTCTTTAATTCTAAATAAAAAATGGTCTAATGCACGAATATATTGATTTATTTCTTGGTCCTCAAGTATCTTTTTATATTTTTTATCAAATCTACTCGCATCTGTTTTAATAGTATAATCTATTGTTTTATATGCTGCCACTGCAGACGCGGCTATAACTATCGGAGCTGCTGGTAATGCACCTAATGTAGTTGTTCCGACTGCTAAAGCACCCTTAGCAATACCAGGTAAAATTGTTGATGAGGCAACATTACCTATTGTTGAACCTACAACCGCAGATGGAGTAGCAAATGCACTAGTTGGTGCGACTGCTGCAGTTATAGATGATGCACTTGATACACCTACAGTTGAACCAAATAAAAAATCCCAGAATTTTTTAAAGAAGCTACTTCTGTCATATGGTTCTTCCGCTAATATCTCATTTCTAGTATTTAATTCAGACATAGCTTATATTATTTTATATAATAATAAGATATTAAAAATATTATTATATAAACTTTAACTTATTTCTTTTCACATTTGGTTGTTTCTACATTATATTTATAACATTTCTTTTCAAATTCAAATATTTTATTATCCATTTCTGTAGGTTTTGGACCCTTAATAACTATACAATTTCTTCCTTTACAAGCTTTTCTAAATAATGCTGCCAATCCCAATCCCCAAATAACTGATACTATAATACGTCCAGTTTCAGTTTTTACCATATCACTTACAGAACCCATTTATTATAAACAACTATTTATTTTTTACCACGAAATGTTTCTATCTTTCTTTGAACTGGTATCTTATTTATTTCGGACTTGTTTGTTGGACATGATACTTCATTCGCTGTAAATTTATAACAATTCTCCGCATCATCCTCAAAGATTGTTTTATCTGCTTTATCCGGTGTTGGATATTTAATTATAACTTCTGGTGTTGGTGTTGATATATATACAAAAAATAAACCGATGAAAAATGATATAAAAAAATACCATGGTTCTATAAAATCAATAAATGACATTTATTATATAATCTTATTTTATTATCTTCATTAAAATAAAAATATAGATAATGTATATCTATTTCTTAAATACATCTAATTTACGCTTATTAAATATGATAAATTGGCGTAATATAATGTTAAAATAAATTAATCAACATTATATCACATTTACTTATGTTTCCATATTATTATGTATAGATAATGTATATCTATTTCTTAAATACATCTAATTTACGCTTATTAAATATGATAAATTGGCGTAATATAATGTTAAAATAAATTAATCAACATTATATCACATTTACTTATGTTTCCATATTATTATGTATAGATAATGTATATCTATTTCTTAAATACATCTAATTTACGCTTATTAAATATGATAAATTGGCGTAATTTAATTAAAATCAATAAATTCGATACCATCTATATTTTTCATAATACCAACAGTAATATCAATATCATCTTTTTTAACAAAAACAACATTTTTCTTTTTATTTAAATAATAATCTATTTCTTTTAATCTTAAATCATCTTTTGTTAAACCATCAATTGATTGCATAATAATATCAAATAAATTTTCAAGTGTTTCTTCATCTAAGCCAGTATCGCTAAAATATTGTATTTTATTACTATTTTCGTCATAAAAACCTAATGCTTGAATATCTAAATCATTAAACTTAATAGCTACATCATAACCACTACCTTCATTATCATATATAGATAACCAATAATATCCCTCTAATTTATTTTTATCTTTTTGTTCTTTAATTTGAGGTGAAGTAGTGATTGATGGTAATTTTGATTCTGGTCTAATAATTTTGTCATATACTCTATAAAATTCAGTTTTATCTTCATTAGCATTTTTATAATTATCTGGAATTTCACCTTTAGTAATCATCAAACGAACTTTCATATGATTAACTGCAATTTCCAATTCATTAGTATTTGAATTATATTGCATTAATAAGGAATACTTGGTATTTAATAAAGCGGGTTTAAGATTTAAATGTTGAGTAAATTTTGCAAATAAAGCTTTAATTAATTCATCATTTTTAATTTTATCCCAATCATCACGTTGTTCATAACCTAAATATTCAATATTTAATATAATATCAGCATCATCTTCCGCATAACTATCATAACTATTTTTAGGTAAAACAAACTTCATAGCATAATTATTATATTGTTCTAATTTTTCACCGTAAATATTAGGTTTATTATAATATTTTTTAAACATTAAATAATGTTCGATAGTAGCAAATTGCATTTTATCAATAATAATTGGTATAATTTTACCTGTTTTTGATTCACGTTCTAAATATGAATTAGATAAGATTTTACGCCAATTTGGAGTGTTATATAAGTTATCAAACATCATATTTTTCTTAATTTCTAAACTAATAGATTCTTTATAACCATTTCCTGGATATTTAAAACTATCATTACCAATTAAATTAGAAGTAAAAACTAATCTAATATTTAAATTTTTATCAAATAAATTATCGTATTTATCAGTATCACTCTTTGATACTTCAATATTATCAGTTATATTAGGTTTTAATTTAATTACATTATCATCTTTATTAATTTTACTTACACTATTTAAGTAAGCAACCCCTTCTTTTTTATAATATTCTTCTTTACCACCCAAATTTTCAATTTTAATTTCTTTAACAATTTCAGGGTAATATGGTTCAAAACCAGCATCTTTAATTTTTTTATTAATATCTATAATGGATACAAAAAAAGATTTAGCAAGTTTAAGGTCTAATTTAGAGTATATTCCATTTATTAATTTAATATTTTTAAGAGGAATAACAGAAGTAATATTATCAAAATCGGAAACTTTAACAGATTGAATTTGAGAATTAATATCTTCTTTTAAAATAACGTATTCATTTCTATCGATATTAAAAGCTATAGCCCCTATATTTGTAGAATCGCGTTGATATTGAATAGCATTAATAATTCTAAAATTTTTCAAAATATCTTTAATTAAAAATTTATTATCAATAAGATTATTGAAATTTTGTCTAGATTTGATTTGTAAATATGTATCATTTAATTCTTTAAAATAATAAGTTTTATCATATTTAAGTATTTCTTCACGTCTTAAACTATTAAGGATATCTAATTCTAATAACCATTTTGAAAAATTTCTTCTAAAATAATTATATTCAGTTTCTAATTCACTTATTTTATCGGAAATTAAATTAATTTTTTGAATAGCTTCTTCATCAGACAATAAATTATTATTTTTATGAATTTCTAATTTTTGTCTTGTTAAAATTAATGAATTAAGTTTATTTTGAATAGATGAATTAGCATTAATAATTAAATTTTGTTTTATTAATTTTTTTAATTCATCACTTCGTTTATTAATATCAATAGATTGTGAAGTTAATATTTTTTTTTGAAATAAAACTTTACGGGTGATATCATCAACAATATTAATTGTTAAACATCCAGGAGTTTCAATAAATTCAAGAGGCATATTTGTTTTCATATTTTTAATTAATAAACCATTATTATGTGCTTCGAATTTAGGTGAAGCTGATTTTTTAAGTAATATAGTATCTATAAAGCGTATATATTTAGATTTAAGACTGAAATAAGCCTTAATTTCATCATCTAAATCTAAAATATCTGATTCATCATTATTAATATCATTATTAATATCAGCGAATAAATAATTTAATGATGTAAATAAGTTCATTATATATAATAGTTTTATAATAAATTTATTTTAATTTTTCTACAATATTTTTAATTGGTGAACCTCTAAGTTTTTTATATCCTTTTGATGATAATTTAGAAATAATATTATCTTTATCTTGTTTGGTTAATGTTTTTTTTGGTGATTTAACCATTTTAATATCTTTCATCAATTTGGTAATATCTTGGTCATCATTATCAGATTCTGAATCAGATTCACTACTAGATTCTTTATCTTTTTTAATATTTATATTTGGTGATTTTTTATCAGTTTCATTATTTAATAATTCTAATTCAAAATTTTCTATATCATTAAAATTTAAAAATGATTCTAAACTAGTTGCCACTAAATTATTATTAGAATCATAGACTTCTCTTAATGAATTAATTTTATATTTTTTATCATCATCTATAATTTTAAAATAATAATATTTAGATGAATCTTCATCCATTAATAAATATTTATTACCAATCATTAATACATACCCCTTTGAAATTAAATGTTTACGCAATTCTTCATCAATATCAGATAAACTACCGATTAATTCAGGTTTATCATTTTCAGTATTAAAAATTAATAAATCAGATGTTATATAATACGAATGACCGTCATATTCAAATTTAACTGCTTCGACTTCTTTTTTCATTTCTTTTATTTCAGAAATCTTTTTCTTTAATTCAGAAGCTGTTAATTTCTTTTTATTTTTTCTTTTTAATTGATTCGGATTTTTTTTATATTTTTCCCAATAAATATCAACTATATTCTTTTTATCACCTGATTTTTTTTCAGATTTTTCTATCCATTCTTTATATTGTTTTTTAAAATATTTTTTATATAATACTTCTTTACCATCCTTTCTTTTAACTTTTGGTCCATAAGCTTCATCGTCTGTTTTGTCTTTAGTTGCACCTAATGAAATACCCTTAACTGGTTTATCATAACCAATAGTGTTAAATTCAAATTCAGTTCCTTCTTGAAACCAATCAACACCTTCCATATCAAAAGTTCTTGGTCCTTCTTCTAACATATATTTAATAGAACCCTTTGCACCAGGTTTTAAAGTAAATTTAGTTTTTTTTTGATATTTCATATCATTTAATTTAGCACGTAATCTACCTATATTAGAATTACCTCTTTTATCATAATATTTATGAAATTGTTCTTTAGCTTCTTCTAAAGTAATTGAACCTGTTCTATAATCTCTTGGCATATTATATTATAAATATATAAAAAATTATATTAAAACCATTTTGAATCATCTAATTCTGTAAATTCATAATTATTTTCATTTGGTATTGTTAATTTTCGTGGTAATGCAACTAAATTTTTTTGTTCTTCTAATCTATTAATAACACCTAATAAACTATTCATACGAATATTATTAGTTGCTAAATTATTTATTTTCTGTTGCCTTTTAAAATAGAAAAATCCAAATAAAATAACAATAAATAAAATTCCTAATATAATATTTAGATTATATGATGTTTTGTAATATTTATTATGACTTAATTCTTGTTCTAAAATTCTATAATCTATTAATTGAGGTTTCATATATTTTTTAATTAATCTAAGAAAATAAATAAAAATAAAAACAAAAATATGATAAAAAATATAAATATATTATTTTTGTAAAATGGTTTATTTAAATCAGCTATTGGTTCATTAACATCATATTCTTTAACATTTACTTTATCTGAAAACATAACTTTTTTCATATTAATTAATATAATAATAGTTAATTTTTATTCTATATAATCCTTACACCAATATATTTTAGCTTCAGAATATGTATCATCCATAAATTTTAATTTACCAACTAAATTATTTAAATGATTATCGTCTTCATATAAATTATTTGTTCTTCCTAGCAAAAATGTGCGTTTTTCACCTTCTATTTCAATTTCTATAATAGGTAGGTCTTCATTTTTATCATATGGGTCGAATTTTATTTCATTTATTTCAGCTTCTTCTAAAAATGTTGCGTGGTATATTCTATCTTTTTCTTCTTTTAAAAATACTTCCCCTAAAATCTCATTTATTTTTGATATTAATACAGTATCAGTTGTATAATAGTTTAAATTTTTATTTATTAAATCTAAAACTATTGTTGCTTCATAATATATTTTATCTGATGATTCCCTTAAATCTATTATTATATTAATAAAATATAATTGTTTTGGTAATCTTTGATTAGGATATACATAAATATATTTTTTTTCTAAAGGTAAATTGTAAGGAACACATATTACTAATGATAATTCAAATAACAAATATAATTGATTTACTAATTCTTGATAAAAATTATTAGTAAAAAAATCAAATCTATCATTTTTTTTTATAAAAGAATAATCATTTTTTTCTAATAAAAGTTTTATTTCTGATTCTAATAAATTTAATTTATTTGCTAAATTTTTTATTAAATTATGTTTCTTTTTAATATCAAAATTTATTAAATATTTATCTAATATTGTAAAGATATTATTATCTTCTAACCCTAATCTTAATAATATATTACTACTCTGTGATATTAAATTTGTAAAATCTCTATTCGTAGATGATACTTTATTTTTTTCTAATATCTGATTTGCTTTTAAATTAATAAACTCATATTTATTAAATAGTTTATTTTTACTTAATATTTCATTAAAATAATCTTTTAATTTATTATAAAAATACTTTGATAATTCTCTCCGATCTGCTATTTTAAGATTCTTTTCTATTTTCAAATCTTCTAATTTAATAGAATTATTAAAAACTTCTTCTAATTCTTTATTAAAATAATTAATTATTTCTTCTTTATTCATACTCATTTATATAAGTATAGAAATAGTTTTTAAACCAAATTCGCTTTATACATCATTCTAATCTCGAATAAATAAAATATTATTATTGCTAAAATTATGACCATCATTGGAAATGCAAACACACTTTTTTTATTTCCAATTCCAAATTGTTTCATTTTTCCTTCATTATCAAACATTATTCTAGGTTTCATTTTCCATATTAATACTCCCAATAATAAATAAATAAATATTACTAAATGTAATTCATTTCTTATTTCTAACATTTATAATAAAATAACATAAAAATACCGTTTCTAATTTCTAATATTTATAATAATGATACTTTTTATTATTTTAATTATTATGATTCTATATATATTTTTTAAATCTAAAAAATATTCCAATGATTCATTTATTAATTATAAACCTATTACTATTACACCTCAACCTATGATTTATAATTCTATTATTATTAATTCATGGTTTAAAACTTCATTATATTGGAATATTGCTGAAAATATTAAATCTATTTATCCAATTGATACTAATAAAATTTCTCGCGGTTCTTTAGATAATATTAACTTAGTTGAAAAATTTCCAAATCAATTAGCTCTAGTTCAACAAGATATTTTATATGATTATATCGATAATAAACCTGATTCTAATATTCGTCTTATTACTACTATTGGTCTAGAAGATATTACACTTATTATTCCCGCAAATTCCAATATTTATTCTTGGTCGGATTTATCAAATAAGAATATTGGAACGCTTCATAAGAATAGTGGTTCTTATTATTTATTAAATAAACTAAAGGATACTTTTAATTTTCCATTTAATATAAAAAATTTAGAAGCATTTAATTCTAAATTAATTATTGATTCTTTTACAAATAAAACTATTGATGCTTTTTTTATTGTTGTATCCAATCCAAATAATACTATTAAAACATTATCTCAAAATTATCCAATTAGAATTATTGGCACTAAAGGTCTTAATCCTAATATTACTGATATGATATTACCTTATTACAAAAAATCTAATATTGATACTACCGATTATAAGATGAGTGTTATTAATAGTATTAATACCTATAAAACAAATATATGTTTAATTTGTAATAAATCATTTGATTCATTAGAATCTTATATTTTAATTAAAGCTATTTTTACAAATTTTCCATATTTAACAAATAATGGTGATGATTATTATAAATTACAATTTCTTGATTTTAATCCTTCTTATTTATATCAAAATTCTGATAAAATTAAATTACATGATGGTGTTATTAAATTTTTTAAAGAAATTAATATAATTACTGATAATCCAAATCCAGAATGTTTATATAAAATAGGTATTGATAAATGTAATCTTACAGATATTAATAACAATAGGCTCCTTATTTAAAAATAAATATATAATCAATCTAACTTATATATTTATTTATTGTTAATATGTTGAATAATCATATTTTGCATAAATACACATTATTCAACATAATATTATATTGGTCTTATATCGAATAATGTAATTTTATGTATTTATATGCCTAATTACCGAATGTAATCATCGTAAATAGATTGAATAATCATATTTAGCATAAATACACATTATTCCACATAATATTATATTGGTCTTATATCGAATAATGTAAATTTATGTATTTAGATGCCTAATTACCGAATGTAATCATCGTAAAATAGATTGAATAATCATATTTTGCATTAATACACATTATTCAACATAATATTATATTAGTCTTATATCGAATAATGTAATTTTATGTATTTATATGCCTAATTACCGAATGTAATCATCGTAAATAGATTGAATAATCATATTTAGCATAAATACACATTATTCCACATAATATTATATTGGTCTTATATCGAATAATGTAAATTTATGTAGTTAGATGCCTAATTATCGAATTTAATCATCGTAAAATAGGTCGAATAATTATTTTTAATATAAAAAATCTTATTGAACTGATAAATTTTTTGATTTTAATAATTCTGTATTTTTAATTCTTTCATCCATATCATTTTCAAATTTATAATCTGGATTAATTTGTTCTTTACAACAATTTATATTATTTCCTTTACAATTATAACAAATAGCTTTATCTTCATTTATAAATTTATGTGGCGATATTTGGGTTATTCCAACAGGTAATTGACACTTACCATTAATACATTTACCAAATTCATTTGGATAATTTTTATTTGATTTAAAAAAGGGGCATTCATCATCTTTAATACATTCATAATCCCATACACCAACATTTTCTAACTTATTACCAAATCTATCAAAAATAGATTCGCATGCTAACCTATTAATTTCATCTTTACCATAACATTTATAGTTTATTTTTTGATTATATTCTCGTTCATTTAACTGTTCATTAATTTGATTATCATTTAATAATATTCCACGTCTATTTGGTGTTGTCTTATCATTTAAATTACCTTTATATTTTGAAAAAACATTATTTGTATCTAATTCTAAATAATTACTTTTTGATTCAATTGTATTACTAGCTAATTTATCAGATATTAATTCATAACCTTCTAATTCTAATTTATGAATAGAAATATCTGAATTTGATTCTTCATCACTAATAACAAAATTAATAAGTATTTTAACAGACCTATCAACATATTCTAATAATATTTGACCCTCAATCATTAATGTTTCTTTTTTCGATTCACCGACTCTCAATATTTTAGAATCAATTAATTTTAAAATACATGGTGTATTTGCATTACAAATCGTTAATTTAGAATTAGAATTTGTATCAAGATAAAGTTTAATTTTATTAAATAAATTTGTAATCATTTTTGAAGATTTTTCTATATTAAGTTTATAATAATTTGGTTTTTCAAAATAAGTATAATTAAATGATTGAACTTCATAATATTCATTTTTAACAGGAACTAATGGATATTTATCTAATAAATATTTTAATTCATTGGCTGTAAATACAAATTCTCTTGAATTATTAAATATTAATTGATTTTTATTATCTGAATTATATGGGTCGTCATCTTCTTGAATTATCATATTAATAGGAGTAAATTTAGTTTTATTCTTATATTGATTTATAATACAAGTTTCGAAATATTCATATTTTTTATTATAACCTGATGCAATTATAGATAAAATAAAAATAATAAAAATAATAATAAATTCTAATTTCATTATTATATTATTGGAATTTAAATTAAAAATCATAATATAAATTTACATTTATTGTATAATGTTTAATTTTATAATGTTTAATTGATAAGATGATTAATTAAGATTAAAAATAAATTTGTTAAGAGGTGTATAATTCTTTAAATCATCATTTTTAAAAGTTTCAATAACATAAATAATTCTTCTATCAATTTGTAATTCTTTTAAAAAATTGATTATCGGTTTTTTATTAAATAAAGATATAATACTATTAATATTATTCATTTTATTCATAATATGTTCTAAATGACTTAAATTTTTAACACGCATCATTTTATATAAATTAATCATACGATTAGTTTTAAGGTCGTTCCATTTTAAATAAACCATAATTCTGTCACGAATAAATTTAGGTTGGGGTGAATTAACAGCATTAGTTACCATAATTGTAAATTTATTTTTATCTAAATAATAATTTACTATATCATTAATAATTAATTCATCTAAACCATATTCAAAATCTTCATATAATTGGTCGATTTTATTATCAAATAATGCCATTTTAAATGCATCAAAATAACGCATTTTATTCATAATATGTTTTGATTCAATAAATTCAGGTAATCTATTCCATCTCCAACTTGGAAATCTTATTTTAGATGAAAATAATCCTGCTGGTATCCAGAATCCTTTAGGTATGTCATTTGAAATACCTGGAATTATAGTTCCATAAAAAGGAAATAAAAATTTAGAACTAAAACAGTGTAAATCTTTATCTGATTTTTTGAATTCATTAATTTCATTTAACCATTTTTCAGTATACATACTATCAATATCTACTACGCTAATACAGTTAATTTTTTCATTTTTTACAAATAAGGGATGAAAACGTATTATAGTTCCTATAAGTCCAATATGTAAATCTTGAAATTCTGGGTCTTTTTTACCTGGAATATCATATTTAACCCACTGAAAAAAGGGATGGTCTTTATATTTTTTTAACATATTAATCCACCTTTCATGTTTTTCTAAACTTTTATCAATATATATACGTAATCTAGTATTTTTATCCCAATAACCTTTATCATAAGTATCTGCATGTTTTGCAATAGTTTTCATAAACTGTTGTTGTCTTTCTTCATTTACATCTCTAACTTTTCCATATGAAGTTTTAATATATTTATTTTTAATAAATAAACAAGTTGATAATAAATGATAATTATCTGGTTCATCTTTATATAACGGCTCAAAATTACACCATGTCATTTTATTATATATTTATATTAAAAGTTTATAATTGTATTATTATATTTGTAATTTATGTTATAACATGTTTAAAATAATATATAATCTTATTATCGCTAATTATTGATGATGAATAAGGCGATATAATGTGTTTTAATTAATAAGCCGACATAATTACACATAAACCTATCTTCGATAAAATAATGTATGATGGATGTATATCAGATTCATTTTTACACTGAAATATCGCTAATTATTAATGATGAATAGGCGATAAAATGTGTTTTAATTAATAAGCCGACATAATTACACATAAACCTATCTTCGATAAAATAATGTATGATGGATGTATATCAGATTCATTTTTACACTGAAATATCGCTAATTATTAATGATGAATAGGCGATAAACATTTATGAACATTTATAAATGGTTAAAATTATAATTTATAAATAATTTTGATAAATAGTATGATAATAAAATTAATTATTAAATCAAACAAAAATGCAAAGAGATAAAATCAAATCATTTATAATTGATAATATTACAACTGGTTTTAGTTGTAATTTTTCTAAAATGTATGAAACTTATATAATGAATTCAGAACAAAGATTAGAGAATCTAAAAAATAATAGTAGATTATCTAAAATTAATTCTAATAATAATCAAGACCAAAAATTTATAAATTATTGCTTACTAATTGAAAAAGATGTGCGTATTTTATTTGAATTTATGAAATTAAATGGAGGATTTAATTCAGAAATATCTCAAAAAGAATTTCATAAATTTAATAATAAAGTTTGTGATTTAATTCGTGGTAATAATCCATATTAATTTTATTACGTAATTAAATCTGATGGAATGGTCAATTTTACTCCAAGAATTCCGATGAAAGGCTTTCGAAATACATCTAAAACGTTATTAAATTCAAAAAATAAAAAGATTAAATCAACATCTAATTTAGAAGTATTAAAACCTAAATCAGATTTTGATAAATTTTGTGATATACATAGACCTAGAGTCGTTCTAGAATTTATTGATAATTTAGATGTTAAAAATGTAGATAAATTAATAAATAAACGTCTCAATAATATGTGGATTGCTTATCAAAATCCTATATGTATCGATTTAGATTAATACCATTCGAATAGCAACTACATTATATTTTTTTTCATCTTCTTCATTATAAATGTCATGGTATATTTTTACACCATCTTCTATTTTTTTTATAGTTGGTAAAACATTCTTTAAACTCTCTTTTGTTATCATTTCTTTAAAAGTATTATATTTTCTAATCTTTGTAATTTCTACTTGAAATATATCTGATTTATCTACTTTATTATAAAATTTAATAATATCACCTATAACCATCTTAGCAAAATCACTCTTAATAAGACGACCTTCAACAGTTTTTTTACCAGATTTAACTAGGCTAAACCATGGTTCGCTTAAATGTTTTTCATAAATCATTTTTGTTTATATTTTAATTAAAGATTTAATTATTAATCAAATTTTTAATTTATAAGAGCATAAACCTAAAGTATATTGAAAAATTTGGTAAAATTGTAAGATTTAGTATTAATTAATCAAAATCAAATTAAAATGTTTACAGTATTAAAAAATATAAATAATAAATATTTCAATAGTCTAGATTATGAGTTATATATAGAATATAAAACAAGAGTTCTAGACTATGAAATAGATGACCCAAAAACAAATATAGTTTCAATATTATTTACACCAATATTTTTATTAGTTAAGATAGCATTTTTATTAAAAGACATATTTAAATTATTAGTTAAGATAGCATTTTTATTAAAAGACATATTTAAATTATTAGGTATAATGTTATTATCGATTCCTATAATTTTAAAGGACTTATTTTGTGTTATATTCCAAATATCAATTTTAACAATAAAATTTTATTATGAAAAAATAATAAATTTATTTAATGTTATTATTACAATTATATGTTTAACATATGTTTCGGATAATATGTTAGCAATTGGAACTCTAACTATTTTAATGTTTATCTACAATTTATTCTTATTCAAATACCAAAAAGATTTAATTAAAAGTATATTAAATACAAATGATAATCTTGCAACTAAAAATTTTAAATTTTTAAAATTATTTAATATAATTTTATATATATCTGCCTATTTTATACATGATTACTCAAAATATAAAATATTAATTTTAACAGGTTTAGTATCAGATATACTATATAATTCTTTGTATCCAATTTATATTTATAAATATTCAAAAAATATAATGTTATTAGATAGATATGGATTATCTAATAAAATTATTGAAATAGTAAATTCAAACGTAACTAATATAATAGATACTAAATTAAATTATGAAACATTTAATCATATATGTGATTTAGAAGATAATGGAAATTGTTCTAAATGTCCATGTGGAATTTGCTATGAAAAATTATCAGATGCTGCAAAATTAAAATGCGGACATATATATGATAAAAAATGTATTAGAACATGGGCTTTATACGAATATAATTTAAATAATCGAGTATTGTGTCCAAGTTGTAGAGCTGAATTAATTTAGATTATTAATATTATCCTGAAGCTTTTCTAGATGATAAACAGATTATGCAACGCATACTTCTAAGGGCTAAAACCGTTCACTAAATATATATGATAAATATGCGATAAATAACGTAAATGAATCATATTCGACATTATTAAGGCGAAGCCTATCTATTATGTTTTTTTTGGATTTAATAACGTAAGATTATCGCGAATAATATATGATAAATATGCGATAAATAACGTAAATGAATCATATTCGACATTAATTAGGCGAAGCCTCTTTATTATGTTTTTTTTGATTTAATAACGTAAGATTATCGCGAATAATATATGATAAATATGCGATGAATAACGTAAATGAATCATATTCGACATTAATTAGGCGAAGCCTCTTTATTATGTTTTTTTTGATTTAATAACGTAAGATTATCGCGAATAATATATGATAAATATGCGATGAATAACGTAAATGAATCATATTCGACATTAATTAGGCGAAGCCTCTTTATTATGTTTTTTTTGATTTAATAACGTAAGATTATCGTGAATAATATATGAAATGATTAAATAATTTGTGTCTTTTTTATTTTATCTTCTATAGTATTTTCTTTTGCTTTTATAAGTGATTCAATTGAATTTACATAATTAGATGATATAACAGGGTCTTTTGTTTTAGCAGTTGATTTAAATAAATTATAAATTAGTGAAATATCACTATCGTCCCATAAATCTTTAAACAATTTAACGTGTTGATTTAATACATCTAAACTTTGTGGGTCATCTTTAAAACTATCATATGAATCTATATAAATTTTACTATCTTCTAATCTACGTTGTATTATAGATATATATAAATCTATAGTATAACAAACAGTGCTAGAATCATTATTATATGATAATTTAAGTGATTTTAAACCTTTTACAGCAAGATTATATATGTATTTTAATTCATCATTTTTATTTGGAGAATATAATTCGGTTGCAACAATTAAAGGTCGTAATAAATGATGTATTTCTTCACGATTATTTCCATATGCATAACGCATAGGTGCTTGTAATAAATTAGGTGGTTGTATAAATAATTTATTATCATAAATAGCTATCTTTGTTCCTGGTTCTGAAAAAGATATTATACCAAGTTTTATAACCGAAGAGAACGGTTCTAGCATTTGTTTTTTTGTATCTTTATCTTTAGAAAATTTAGTAAATAATTCAAAACCATATTTAATTACTGATAAATTAATATTAGCCATTTTAAATTACTTTATTAAAATTATATAATAAAATAGTTTTTAATTTTAAATTTGATTAAAAAATTTGATAAAGTATATAAAAATATTAAATTATTATAAAATAAAATGATTATCCCTGTTAGATGTTTAACTTGTAATAGACTTATTGCTTCTAAATATAAAAAATATAAAGAATTAATTGCGTCTGAAGAAGGTAAAGAAAATATTATGAAAGGCGATCCAGATATTGATGAAATTAAAGACAATGTATATGTTAAAGCATTTAATGAAATTGGTATTGATAGAATATGTTGTAAGCGTATGGTTTTAACAAATATTGATTTAATTGATAAAATTTAAGAAAAATAAATTATTATATTATAAAATGGAATCCAGTTCATTAATTTATTATGGATTAATGATTTTTATTATTTTGATTATTAATTGGTTATTAAAAGACAAAATAATAAATTTTATTCGTAAAATAACTAATAGTGCAAGTGATAATATTGAAGAACAAATTCCAATTAAAACAATTAATTTTGTTTATCGTGGATAAAAAATGTAAAATTATAATAAGATGACTTCTAATTATGATTTTCCAAATTTAAATATGTATTTAAGTGATGATGAAATTAAACAATTAGATTTATTAAAGACTAAAGCTAATTATTTACAAAAAGATATACGAGAAGATAATGACCCTTTAACAATGAGTATTTCTAGGTTAGTCGCTGTGTGGGCAATAAAGATTTTAGAAATATTTAAAGATTTAGTTAATATGTTTTCTAATTTTAATAGTCGTTATTCTACTTATTTCGATGATATAGATGATTCTAAGCAGTGGTTTTCTGGATTCAACTTAATTTTAAAAGATTTAATTAAGATATTGACTGAAAAAGATAGAGCAATTTACTTTGGATTTACATTAATTATACTTTCTTTTTTAATGTATATTATCGCTATTTCAAGTTAAATTAAAATATAAAATTATTTCAAGTATGATACAAGAGATTTTATTTGCTTTTAATAAATTAGATTATTTTCGATACATATTTTTATTTTTTATTTTATTTATTTTAATAAAAAATTTCGAAATTATAAATTCAAACAATATAATTTCAATTGTTTTTGCGGGTTTAATTATTTATTTTCTTATTAATAGAAAAGTATTACAAGATTATTCTAAATTAAATAATATTAATAAGGATTTAATTTCATTAAATATAGATAAATATAAAAATATTGCCCAAGAAATAGAGGTCATAAATTATTTAGTTAAATTACAATATTTGATAAAAGTGAATCGTGTTAAATTTAATTCATTTATGAAACATGTTGATAATTTTTTTTATTGTTATAAAATATCATTTAATAAAAATGAAAGACCTACTACAATTTATGATATTGCAAAAGATGAATCTAAAATAGCATTAAATACTTTATCATCTTTTTATATTGATTTAGAAATTTATCCAAATTTGAATGCAGATAGAGAATTTACTAGATTAAAAATACACACTGATAAAGCTGATTTAGAAGAATGTATTGAAAAGTTTAAATATATATTTACTAGATATTTAAATGAAATGGAGGTTAATATTAATTCAGACTGGTTAAAAGGTAATATAAATACACATTCTAAACCAATTTATCCAGATGAACCAGATTCTTCAATTTTAAATAATTCATCTTTAACAATGAATTATAATAAACATTTTGATTTATATTAAGTCTAACTTCTAGATTATATTATTATTAATAAAAAATAGTTTATTAATAATAAAAATATTTAATTAACTATTTTTAAATTCGAATATTAAATAAATATGCGATAAATAACGTAAATGAATCATAATCGACATTAATTAGGCGAAG
>VFQS010001189.1_pt1 | contig 24698 bp, 23 predicted proteins | sample 3512361 | NCBI WGS metagenome assembly VFQS01 (sample SAMN10412375, study PRJNA504923) | tailings metagenome | isolation source: Relicate 1 Philex TSF3 active mining | place: Philippines
GGTAGGTCTCTGCCGAGCTGATCGAGACCCAGCCGTCATAGCTGACGGTCGCCTGAAACCCGTTGCCCTTTGGTGTCGCGGACAAGGTCACGCTGGCCATTGTCGCTCTCCATTACGATGGAAGTCGTCCGCGATCATACCCCGGATTCCGCATCTCGCCCAGTGTCGATCAGGCCAATCCTTCACGTGCAGGATGGCGCTTCCATTCCGCCGGAAGATCGTTCCTTGGGGCTGTTGTTTAGGTCGGATCAGCTTGCTGGTCCTACTCCGAAAGCGGGGAACAGGGGGCACACCCTACGCGAGACCTCGCAGGTCAAAAGGATAATTAAGGCACTGTAGTATAATGAAAAAAGGAAATTTGGTAGAATGGGCAGCTTCCCAGTCAAAAATGATTGGCAGCGCTTTTCCCAATCAATTTCAAATGAATGCCAGCAGATGTGGCGGAAATCCGCCACCCATTATGTTCTTGACCTGTTCTCTCATCTGAATTAGACAGGTCAAGCCTTTCGCAGTGCGTACCGGGCTCCTGACACAAGGAGTCCGTGCATGACACGGCCAAAATCTCTCCAAGTTCATGTTTCCGATGACCTCGCTTTGCGGGTTCGTGGCGCTGCCAAGCGCCGCGATATCAGTGTCAGCGAATGGATCAGGTCGCTTCTGTCCCGCGCCTGCGATGACGACGATCTGGTTTCGACTCTCGAGCAGTCGATAGAGCGCATTTCGCGCAGGTCAGTCTTCCTGATGGTCGGCATTGACGCACTCCTTGCCGGGCACCCCGATCACGCGCTGCGCGAGCGCGCCCACAAGGCCTATGCGCGCAAGTGCAAGGAGCTCGGACTCTCCGCAAACTCGGGCGCGGGAGAGGACGCGTGAAGCGCAATCTCGTCAATTTCACCCGCGGCAGCCAGTTGCTCGGCCACTTCAGTTTCATGTTCGCAGCCGGCCTCAAAGGCCCCCTGATCATCGCCGCGCTCGTGATCTCGTGGACATCATGGTGGACGATCTCAGCAGGGCTCTCCGACCACGAGGTCTACCTCGTATGGATGCGCATCTATGCTGCGATTTACGGCTTCATGGAGTTCGATCCGGCAAAGCGGATCGCGCTGGAAACGGGCTTCGACAGGACCATCCAGTTTCCCATCGCGCTGCTCGAAACCTACCCGCCGGTGGTTCGTGCCTGGCAGCATCTGATGTCCTTGCTGACGAGCGCGCTATGGCGTTCTGCGCTGCTTCTCGTTCCCGCCTTTGTGTTGTTCTACTGGTTCGCGGAGCGGTTTGGCGGCCGTTCCAAAGAGCGAAAGCATGAGCGTGGAGCCATGCTGGTCACGCTGCCTGAACTAGTCGATGAACTATCCTCCCACAACCGGCGGGAACGTAGCCGCGAACTCGATGAGGCAATGGGCTGGAAATGGCGATTGAGCCTGCCGCGCGAACTGGCCCGGGCCTTCCCCTACAAGCCTTCTCACCTTGCCACGGTGGTCTATCCCTGGCGCCTGGAACAGAGCCACGCGATGCTGATCGGCACGACCGGCATGGGCAAGACGGTTGCGATCTCGGACATGATCGCCGAGGCGAGAGCCAAGGCTCAGCGCTGCGTTGTTTTCGACCTCACTGGAGCGTTCATCGAGCATTTCCATTCGGCGCAGCACGACATCATCCTCAACCCGCTCGATGCTCGCTGCCCCCAATGGAGCCTGTTCGACGAGTGCCGCACCGAAGGTGAATTCTGGGCTGCTGCCGAAGCGCTCGTACCGCATGACGGCGGTGGGGAAGCACAGTTCTGGGTGATCGCTGCCCGCGCGCTGTTTGTCGAGTTCTGTCTCAAGCTGGTCGCCGAAGGCAGGGCCACCAACGAGGCGCTTGCTCGCGAACTGATGACCGCCGATCTGTCGCGTGTGCATGCCATGATGCGCGGCACGATCGCCGATCCGCTGACCGCACCGGAAGCCGCGCGTATGGCGGAATCGATTCGAGCGGTGTTCAATGTCAACGCAAAGGCGCTCAAGCTTCTCCCGACCACGGGACGTCGCTTCTCGGTCCGGAAATGGATCGAGGATGGCGTCGAGACGTCAGGCGGCAGGGGCTCCATACTGTTCATTTCGGCCCGCTATGTCGACATGAGCGTCTGCTCCCAGTTGCTCACGCTCTGGCTCGACACCGCGATGAACACGCTGATGACTGGCCCACGAACCCGGGACCTCAAGTGCTGGTTTTTCATCGACGAACTCGGGGCGTTGCACCGACTCCCGGCGCTCGAAAAGGGTCTTCAGACCGCGCGCAATTTCGGCGGTGCTATCGTTCTTGGTCTGCATGCCTACGCCAAGCTCAAGGAGGTCTACGGCGAGAACATGGCGATGACCCTGGCCTCGCTTGCGCGAACCAAATTGATCCTCGGAACGGCCGATCGCGATACGGCCACATGGTGCTCCGACTTCATCGGCCACCGCCAGGTGCGGGACATGGAGGAGGGCTACACCTATGGCTACAACAACGCCCGCGACGCCGTGAGCCTCACGCCGCGAAAGCACATCGAGCCGCTGCTTCTCCCCGACCAGTTGATGAACCTTCCGAGGCTATCAGGGTACATAAAATTCCCCGATGGATTCCCCGCAGCCCCCATCAAGCTCAAACCCGTGAACCGGCCCAAGCTGGCCGAAACCTTCATTGGCAGGGCGCCGGAAACCCCCGCCAAGCTCCCATCGCATCCAGGACAGCCGGTATCCGGAGAGAGCCCTCCTATCCAGGCAAACAGCGGTGAGCATCCATCGTCCAACGATGACGGCGTGGGCAAGCCGGCTGTCCCCAAGCAGGGCGAGCTAGCCCTCGAGCCGGCATCTGACCGCGACCGGCTTCCGCCGCAAGGACGTCCTCGGGACGATGCAAATCATACGCCGAATGCTGAGGGCGATAAGGTAGCAGAACGGACCAATCGCGTCGCCAAATCCGGGCGTCAAAAGGACAAGGGTGAGAAGCCGGTGCGCAGCGTTTCTAGCCAGGCATCACCGGCCAAGCGGCAGGGACAGCCCATCCGTCCCGTCCTGCCTACTGGCAAGACGTCAGCGCAAACGGATCAGGACAAGGAGATGCAGCGGGCTCGCCCTGCGAACGACCCTTCCGCGAAATCCGCGGGGGATAGGCGTCTTGGGCAAGACAAGAGCATTGACCAGCAGGGGCGTACGGATCCCCGCAAACTGATGCTCGAGGATGGTCTCGGCGAACCTGATGAGCCGCCCCATGACAGTCGCGATCTCGGTGACATGGAAATGTAGCCATGGCGAAGGGCGCCGCGCGGACAGGAGATGAGCCATGCTTTCGGTAGCCAATGTCCGTACCGCTGGCGGTGCGGCCAACTACTTCGCCGCCGACAACTATTATACCCGCGCGGATGCCGACCGGTCGGGCGAATGGCTGGGCAAGGGCGCTGTAAAACTGGGCCTTACGGGCAGGGTTGATACGCGTCAGTTCGAAGCTATTCTGAAGGGCCTGTTACCCGACGGGAGCCGCGTCGGCAGCGACAACCGGGTCCATCGGGCGGGGACCGACCTCACTTTCTCGATGCCCAAGAGCTGGTCGATCCTCGCGCTCGTCGGCGGCGACAAGCGCATCCTCGATGCCTACGCCGAAGCAGTCAGGGAGACTCTTGTCTGGGCCGAGAAAAACCTCGCGGAAACGCGGATGGAGGTGCGCGGAAAGGAGAGGGTGGTCGCGACCGGCAACCTTGCCATCGCGCTCTTCCAGCACGACACCAATCGCAATCAGGAGCCAAATGCACACTTTCATGCCGTAGTCGCCAACGTGACCCAAGGGCCTGACGGCAAGTGGCGGGCGCTGAGGAACGACAAGCTCTGGGAGCAAAATACCTTGCTCAATGCGATGACCATGGCGCGCTTTCGGCTCTCGGTCGAGAAGCTCGGCTATGAGGTCGGCGAATATGGCAAGCACGGCAATTTCGAAGCCGTAGGAGTCCCTCGGGCCATCCGGGACGCATTCAGTTCGCGGCGCGCGGAAATTCTCGAGGCTGCCGCTCAGATGACATTCACCGGGCCAGCGGTCATGGATGCCGCAACCTTGATGACGCGCGCTGACAAGGGTCGGATCGAGGATCGTGATGTCGTGGCTCGGCAGTGGCAGGAACAAGCTACGAGACTCGGCTTCGCCCCTGCAGCGGTCATTGCCCGTGCTAACGCGCGCGCCGCGCGCGACATTGGCGACGTGTCATCCATTGGACAGTCGGTCCGGACCCTGGTCGATCACGGGCGGGACCTCGCCAACGCGTTTGCCGAACGCCTCGGGCTTCGCGAAGGGGATCCACTTGTGCCGACGCGCATGGGCAAGCGCGGTGTCGAGCAGGTCGCGGCCATCCACGCCGTCGCGTCGGCTATACGTCATCTGGGGGAGCGTGAAGCGGCTTTCACGCGGGCCGAAATCTATCGCGCCGCGCTTGGTTTTTCGCTGCCGACATCGCTCGCCGCGATCGAGCGCCGGGTCGATCAATTGCTGCATCAGGGGCATCTCCTGAAAGGCAAGGGTGCCGATCGCGAACTGGTCACGACCCGCGATGCGCTCGGGCTCGAGCAGCGCATCATTGCTGCCGTCGAAAGCGGGCGCGGGCTCGCCCCCGCGATCGTCCCGCCCGATATTGCCGGGGAGCGGCTGCAGGTACTCTCCCAGCTCAAATACGGCATGACGCTGAACCCGGGCCAGGAAGGCGCGGGGCGCCTGCTGCTGGCCTCGCATAACCGGATCGTCGCGATCCAGGGCGTTGCCGGCGCCGGGAAGAGCACCGTCCTGAGACCCGTTGCCGATCTATTGCGCGAGGAAGGCAAAGCCGCCCTCGGCCTCGCGGTGCAGAACACGCTGGTCCAGATGCTCGAGCGTGAAACCGGCATTCCCTCGATGACGGTGTCGCGCTTCCTGCGTCAGCATCGAGACCTGCTTGAAGGGGCCGACCCATTGCGGGTAGCTGAGGCGAAGGCCGTGATGCGCGGCACCGTCGTGCTGCTCGACGAGGCCTCGATGGTCGGCAATGCCGACAAGGAAAAACTCGTCCGGCTGGCTAATCTGCTGGAACTGGACCGCTTCGCCAGCATCGGCGACAGAAAGCAGCTTGGCGCGGTCGATGCCGGGAAACCCTTCGACATCATGCAGCAGGCAGGCGTCGAAACCGCAATCATGAGCATCAACCTCCGCGCTAGAGAGAAGGCGCTGCGCGACGCCCAATATGCGGCCCAGGGCGGTCATATCGACGAGGCCCTGCGGCATCTGGGAACCCATGTCGTGGAAGCCGGAAATGGGGCTGCCGTCGAAGCGGCTGCGGCTTGGCTTTCCTTGTCGCCGGCGGAGCGCGAGACGACGTCGATTTATGCTTCGGGCCGGGCGCTACGCGGTGAGGTCAACGAGGCCGTCCAGACCGGCTTGAAGGCCAATGGCGAACTGGGGCCAGGGTCGATGCGGCTCGGAACTTTCTCGCGCATCAACGTGACGCGCGAGGAACTGCGCTATGCACGCAGCTACGCAGCCGGGATGGTGGTCGAGGTCGACCGGCGCCAGCGGGCCCAGAGTCTGCGACCGGGGCGCTACCAGGTTGTCGAAACCGACATGGCGCGGGAGCGGGTCAGCCTCGAGAACGAGCGTGGCCGCCGCTTCGAGTTCCGGCCCGGCCAGTTGCGCCCGCAAGGCGAGCAGGATCCGCTGCGCTTGTTCGAAGTTCGCGCGCTCGACATCCATGCGGGTGACCGGATCCGCTGGACGGAGACCGATCACAAGCGTGGCCTCCTTAATGCCGATCAGGCGCGCATCACCGCTATCGACAGCAAATCCGTCACGGTGAAGACTTCGCTCGGGGCCGAGCACACGCTGGGGCGCGATGATCCGATGCTCGAACGGCTCGATCTCGCCTATGCACTCAATGCCCATATGGCACAGGGCCTGACTTCCGATCGGGGGATCGCGGTCATGGACAGCCGGGAACGTAATCTGGCGAACCAGCAAACCTTCCTGGTGACGGTCACCCGCTTGCGCGATGGATTGACCTTGTTCGTCGATAACGTCGGCAAGCTCGAAGCCGCGGTCGAACGCAATCCGGGGATGAAGCGCTCGGCTCTGGAGACCGTCGATCTTCTGCGTGAAGCTGCCGCACGAGGCCAGGCGAAGGATCGCGCGCAGGCACCGGCACCTGCGCGCGAACCGCCGGAACTGGACCGCTCGCTCACCAAGCCTTTCGAGATCGGAATCTAACCCGGCTTTCCGCATCCATCCGCATGCGGATGATTGACTAAAAGTTCTATATTTGTTCTCATTGCGATCATGCCCCGAATCGCTGACGATGTTCTGCTGACCCATCTCGAAGTTGCGCTCGCCGTGGCGCCCGAGCCGACGCTCGCTGGTCTGAATGCCGATGATCCGCGCGCGCAGCGCAGCGCCCGTGTCGATCTTGCACGGCATCTGGTCGAGAGGATGCGTGGCTTAGTTATCGAGGGTGATGGCTATACCAGCGGCGGAATTCAGCCCTGCCTGTTTCCGGGCGACCTGGCGCCGATCGGGTAAGCCGCATGTTGCGTGATGCTCCGCTCATTGCAGCGGTGTATCGTCATCTTTTCCGGTCAACTGCGCAATCCGTCGGGCGATAGCCTGCCAGGTTTGGATGCCTGCCTCGTCGCCGGCCAGCGCCAGGGCGCCAATCTGTTCGGCGACATGGAGCGGGGCCTTGTCGCCATGCGTCGTCAGCACCTGATTGGCACAAGCCCATAGTTCCCACTCGCTGAGCATCAGCGAAAATGTCCGGCGAGCCCGAGGAGCAAGGCGATGAAGCCGTAGCCCACGAATGCTGCAGTCAGCAGATATTCGATGTTGAGCCTGAGCCGGCGAGGACGGGGTTGTCCTGCCGGCCAAATCTGATCGCAGACGATCCCGTTGAACCCGGCACGCTGACCCGTGACTTCGACTTCGCAGCCGATCAGACGACGCGGCGGGCGCCGCGCGTCCAGTTCCCACACGCCGCCGCCACTACGAAGAAGCAGGCCATATGGTCCTGCTTCCAGGTATCCGGTGAGATGCAGGTCGGCGCCTATCGGCACGCGGGACCCTTCCAATAGCGATCCCAGCGAAGAACCGTCCCTGTGCGGATCATGGCGCAGGAGAGATCGGCGCCCGAAGGCAGGCGGCACCAGGCGGCTGTCCTGCTGCCTCCGGCAGACCCTTCGGAGCGGCATGTCAGCCTCGGACCTCGAACAACGACATGACCTGTCGGGATGGTGCCGCGCGGCCCGCCCAGCAGGCCTACCAGCGCATCACGGGCTTCTACCGCCGAGGCAGAGGGGCAGGGCTGGTTGGAGCGGCATGTGCCGTCCATTTCGCGCGCCGCGATCCCCGCGATGCGGAGATGCGGTCCCTCTGCGCACCAGACGGGGCCATCGCCGTCCCAGACATGGGTGGGCGTGCAAGTGAAGGTCTGCCCGGCGGCGACAATCGAGGCGGCAAGAATGACAAACATCGGGATGGTGAGCCTAGCGCAGCGCTCGGCCGAACCAGAGAACGCGGCCGACGATATTGATGGTGCGCTTTTCGAGACCGCGCCAACTGGGATAGGCGGGATTGTCGCTCAGCACCGAGACCCGCTTGCCTTGCGGTTCGATCGCCACGCGCTTGACGTTGAGCATGTCATCCATGCGCATCACATAGATTCCGTCGCGCAGGCGCGATTGGCCATCGCCCAGATCGACCATCACTTCGTCGCCGTCATGTAAGGTGGGTTCCATCGAGTCTCCATGAACCGCGATGATCGACAGGTTCGTTGCCTTGCTGGCTGTCAGCCGTCGCAGCCATTTTTCATCAAATCCGAATTGGGCGCATTTCGCTTCCATTTCGGCGAGCGCACCGTGACCGGCAGAGGCCTCGACCGCGAGAACCGGCACGTGGACCAGTTCGACAACGGGCCCAGAACGCCGTTCCGGGGCGCCGAGAACCTTCTCATCGACGCCAAAGAAACGAGCGAGCACCGCGCGATCTTGCTCGTCCAGCTGCCTGGGGCTTCCGCGCCGGATGTACTGCTGGATATAGGCGGCATTGCGTCCCAGGAGGCGTGATATCGAGGAGTAATTGACCCCTCGGTGTTGGATCAGCTCGTCCAGGGCTCTACGTGCGTCTTCCATCGCTGGCAGTCCTATCGCATCTATCTAGGAAATTCGATCCTAGACTCTAGGAAGCCTTCCTAGTAGGAACATAACAAGAACGCAAGCGCAAAGCGAGTCGAAGGCGATGGAGCTACTGGAGCAGATCGAGGCATATTTGGCGCGTAGCAGCGTTTCGCCAAGCACGTTTGGGAGGTTGGCAGTCGGCGACCCCAGGTTCGTCGTGGATCTCCGTTCAGGGCGAAACCCGAGACGTCAAACCCGTGACCGTGTGAAGCAGTACCTCTCTGCAGAAGGTGGGGCTGGTTAGCCCGACAATTGAAACCGTCCCAGGACGATCGAAGGCCGCCGATACCTGCCACTGATTCATCTGCGGTCGCGACACCGACTGGCCGAATCGCTAGTGTTTGAAGGTAGTGTCGCGCCGATCAAATCTTGTTTGCAGGCATGGTGGCGGATCAGCGATTGAGCATCGGATTTACCACCTATCATCGTAGGCGTATTTGGCGGCGAATATGGAAGGGCCAGTCCGCAAGATAGCGCCATTAAGGACTCTCGGGCAATAAAAAGCCTGTAGAGATGCTATCATTATATAGGCATATTCGTCCTATCGCAATCGGAGACGCTTATGCCTCGCATCAACCCTCTGAGACTTCGTCATTACCGGGCGAAGCAAAATCTCAGCCAAGACGACCTCAGCGGTCAATCAGGCATCGACAAGGGCACAATCTTTCGGATCGAAGCCGGCAAAACCAAGCGCAACGGTGTGCGCGTCATTGAGGCTCTGTCCAAATCGTTGAAGATCGAGCCTGCTCAACTCATTGCGGCTGACGCGGAGGGTCTGGAACCGCCTTCCGACGAGTTGTTCCCAAGGGCGCAACTCAACATGCGGGTCACCCCTGAGGTCCGCAACGCGCTTGCGCTGGTTAGCTTTCGCTATGGCGTGAAGCCGACCGAAGTTATCGAGTTTGCACCATTCCTGTTTCACCTCGCGGCCTGTGAAAGCTTGAAGGATCGGGCTATGCGGCTCGAACAGCTTCAGGCCGCCCGCGCAGGTGTCGAAGCGTTCAGCGGGCGCTTCAAGCATATCACCGAGCGCTTGGTGAGCGATTGGGACGCCGAGAACCTCGAAACGATGGAGGCGCGCTCCATCGCGACCCGTGATCTTCGGGGTGACCGCCTCGATGACGGTGATTCTGTGATGGACAGTCGCCCCCTCGAATATGAAGACGACGAAGCCAATCCCTTTGTCGTCCATCTTCGAGAGCGCCTAGAGGCAGTGCAGGTCGAGGCGACCGACAAGCTGGAGGGCTGGTACTCCTATTCCGGCGTTCGCTACGAAATCTGCCGCGAGCAAGCCCTCGAGTGGTTCGGTGGCGACGAAGATGCCGCAGATGACTTCGTCGGCGGCCGCTTCAGTATCAGTGACATGCCCCGTGACGTTCGAGCCGCAGAGCCGGCCGAACGAGCGGCTTGGGCCGCGAAGAAACGCGTGGAGAATGAAGAGCGCTCGAATGCCTGGTTCGCGTCGCTCGGAATGGAGGGGCTGCTATGATCATGTTCGACATCGACGAGGCTGGCGTCCGTAGTCGCCGAGGACCGAGTCTGAGCAGACATGCGCGGCAGCGCATGAAAGACCGATCCATTCCGCAGTCGATCGTAGAGGCTCTGCTCGACTTCGGTGAGCGTATGCCTGGCGGCAATGGCGCCGAGGTCTGCTTTTTTACCAAGAAAAGCTGGCGTCGCTTTGCTGCTTATCTCGGTCTGGAAGCCCGGCATTTCGAGCGTTACCGTAGCGTCTATGTCGTGGTCGCGAATAATGGCGAGATAATAACCACCTGCTGGCGCCATTAATCCTAAAGAATGCTAATCTGATCCACGACCGTCGGTTTTCATTGATTGGAGCCGACCATCCTCTAGAAGCTAAAACGCTGGGGAAAGGGGGAAAGTTTGTCGTCACATCCGTCTGCTGCGGCTTGGGTTCGCTTTCTGCGAAACTATGGGCCGATTCCGACCAACGACAATATGTACGATGAGTCGATCCAGCGCGCGCTGAAGCGCGGCAAGATCGTCCCCATTACGCTGCCTGCGCCGCTAGTGCAGCGCCTAGTTGAGAACTTCGGAAGCGATGCGCCCGTCTCGCACATCATCACCGGTACTGCGGGCGACGGGAAGACGTATCACTGCCGCGAGGTGTGGACCAAACTCGGGGGCGACCCGGCGGTCTGGAACGACGGCGAAAAGGTACAAACACTGACGATCGGCGCCCGTTCGCTGGTGATCGTAAAGGACCTGAGCGAACTTCGCGACGATGAGAGCGCGACGCTCATCGCTGCTTTCGCGCGAGATGTCGCCGACTCACAAGCGTCGACAAAATATCTGTTGGCCGCCAACCATGGCCAGTTGCTCGAGAAGCTCAAATCCGCTCCGCACAGTCAGGAGATCGAGCGCGTCACGGCTGCCGTCGAAGAACTTCTCGTCACTGGAAAAAACCCGGACGTTGCGATCGCCGTCGACCTCGACGACCTCAGTCGTTCGCCGGCCGCCGACACGGTGATGCGAATCATCGACGAGATAACGGCGCATGAAGGTTGGGAGGGCTGCGGCTCCTGCGCTGCCAACATGGGCGATAATATTTGCCCGATCTACGAGAACCGCCGCCGGTTGATCGGCGAAGGATCAGACGATCCGTTCAAGAAGCGCATCACGGCGCTTATCGAACTCAGCGAGCGTAATGGTAGCCATTTCCCGGTGCGCCAGTTGCTGGCGCTTGTGGCCAATAGCATCCTCGGCCATCCCGATGCGCGTGATGGATTGATGAATTGTGCGGAGGTGCCCTCGATCGTCCAAAGCGGACGTGCTGATCTTGCGAGCATCTATCGCAACATATTTGGCGAGAATCTCCGGCCGAGCAAAGCCGAAAAGACGGAGCTTTTCCGTAAACTAAACGCATTCGGGATCGGTGCGGAAACCAGCAATCGCGTGGACAATCTCCTCGTCTATGGTGCCGATGATCCGGCCTATGCTGAGGACTATGCGAAGCTCGTCCTGTCTGACTCGACTTATGGCGCGACACCTTCCTATGTGACAGCCCAGCGGGTCTATCTCGAGGGTGCCGAGGGTAGCGATCGGGGGGGGTTTCTGACCGGCCTTCGATCCCAGCGTCAGCGGCTCTTCTTTACAATGCCGGAGGCACTCGCCGCGGAGTATGATCTCTGGGACCTGACCGTCTTTCGCTATGCCGGCCTTTATCTCGACGTTGAGGCGAAGGTCGCAGCCAAGCAGGCGGTCCCGCGCCAAGCCATCACAATGGTTGTCCGTGGACTAAATCGTATCTTCACCGGCATGTTGGCGCAAAATCAGGATGAACTCGTCCTCGCGACCTCCGGGAGCTACTCACAATCGAAGCGCAGCCCGCTGCTTGATGAGCTGATTTCCGTCCCGCGGCAAGGCGGCGAGGAAGTTTCGATCTTGCCAGACGGTGCTGGTGGCTTCTGTGTTTCCGTGAAGCTTGTTCGGGGGAGTGAGATCCCGCCGGTCACGCTTTCACTGTCGCCAACCCGCTTCGAATTTCTCGGACGCGTCGCCGAAGGGGCTCTCCCGAGCAGCTTCTCGCTCGAATGCCATGAAGACCTGTTGGCCTTCAAAGCGAGGTTGCTCCGCGAGACCGAAAATCGCCGTAAGCTTGATGGCGATGACGAGATTAACGATGGAGAGTTGATGCTCCGTTTTATCGACCTTGGCAGCGACGGCCGTGCCGTTGCCCGCCGCGTAATCGTGCGGGTGTAGCCATGGAAATTCTGGCCCGCCCAACGAGCTTCGACGATCGCACCGGTCCTGATTTTTGGATCGACGAAGCGATTTGGGGCCATCGTCTCTATGACGAACAAACCCCCTGGCTCACGTTCCTCGAATTCATGACCGTCCTGCTTGCAGAACACCGGGCTGGACGTCCACTCCGCGAGGAAACGCTCAACAGCCTCTCCTATCGGCCGCAGCTCCAGCTGAGGCTTCGGAATCTGGTTTTCAACAATCCGCACATCATAACCGTTCTCGCCGAGGACCGGGCAGACGAAGCCGCGTGGACGATATGGCTTGGCAAGATGGCGGAGACTGCCGGCGGCCTGGACAACACGGACTTCTCCTATCTGCGCGATAGGTTCGAGAGCTTCCAGGATTTCGCCGCAGTGATCAGCTTCCTTCAGGGGTCGGCCATAGAAGGCTCCAGCAATAAGCGCTGGTCCTCGAAGTTCGTCTTCCCGTTCGGCCCGAACGCTCTTTATGAGGATGCCAACGTCAACCCGCGTGGCGGCGTGTCGAACGACCGCCGGTTTTTCGCACGCACCGGCGAGCTTCTCTACCTGATGCTCTGTCGAAGCAGTGTGGCGGATGAGCTGCGCGGCCTTCTGGTGTCGCGCTTCCTCGAAAATCCCGCTCCCTATGACAGTATGGCCCGGGCGCTCCAGAACGAGCCCCAGTTCTCGAAGGCAGAGCGTGCGGGGGCTTACCTACCCTGTTCATCCCATTCGGTTTTCGATCGTCTTGCGGAGGACTGGCTCGCAATCCTTAGCTCGCCAATCCCGGCATATGATGCCATCCCTCATTTGGTCGCCATGACCGGCCTCAACCTCACGCTCTATCAACTCGAGCGCGCGCGTGAGGTTCTTGATGGTGATCCAGTCCAGCTCGTCTGCGAGATTGTTTCGCCCCGTAAATCGGTGGTTCGCGACCTTTCTGCTGACTCCTATCAGCGAAACAATGGTCTGCCCCAGCAGGCGGTTGAACGCTTTGTTCGGCAGGTCACCGAAACCGAAAAATGGACCTTGGCAGTGGGTTCGGATGATCCCGTCCTCAACGCCGCTGATATCCTCAAAAACGCCTACGGATGGCCGGATACCGATGATGAGGATATCGCTCCTGATCCAGCTGCGTTGATCGACCAGCTCGCCGATCGCGCCATTAGCCGGCACAAGCAGCATATCGGCAAGATCCATATGACATGGGCGCGGGCGATCGGGCTCTCGTCCCGGCGATCCAGCCGCCGCGTACGCTACGCACCGACCGACAGGCTACTGAAAACGCTTGTGGTATGCTGCGTCGCAAAGCGTCTAGAATTTCGCGATTTCCTTGCGCTTTTGCATGATCGCTATGGCATCGTGATTGGTGACGCCCAAGCTCGTTCGTTCATCGCGAGCGGCGACGCCGACCAAGAAGACTTCTCCGATAATGCCCGGCGACTGGAAGAGCGGCTTGCAAGCCTCGGTTTGCTAAAGCGTCTTTCAGATTCCTGCGCCTATGTCGAAAACCCCTTCGAACGAGCCCAAGCCGCGTGACCCCATCAGACCTGATTGGCGCAGCCGGCGCCGCTTCGATCCGCCAACGCCTCTCGTCGCTCTCCGAAGTTGACGGGGTAGCGCGGTATCTGCTCGACCGCCTGACCGGCGAGCAGGTCGCCGCGATCACAAGTGCGCTGCTGGAGGACTCCGCGACTGAAGCGCTCCTCAAGATCGCGCTGCCGCGGGACTTGATCGGTGATTTTGGCCTGCCGGACCACGTTGTCACCGACGAGCGAACGGTCGCGGTCCGACACGCTGAGTGTGATCGCCCCGCATTGCTGCTGGCGAATACAGATGACGACCAGGGCGCCTCGCTCGGCGATGTGACGCTTATCGGTGCAAAGCAGCTTACCGAGGACGCTGATCCTTGGGTCGAGGCGGCAGCGTCGGGTTTGGGGCTCCCCGACAGTCAGATTGGGGCATGGAAGGCGGCGCTTAAGGGACTGAACATAGCCGACGATTGGACCCTTCATCAAATCTCGAATTATGTCGCTCTAACTCGCGAGCGTATCGCCACGGAGTCTACGACCGTACCGGATGCGCTCGGTTGGGCTCTTCCCGCCCTCCATCTCCCGCGCGACAGCGGCTACTTCCTAAGCATCAGGGACAAGGAACTGGAGCAGTCCCGCCGCTGGAAGCGCCAATTCGAGAAGCTTGTCTCCGACCGGAAACCGTTGCTCGCCAAGCAGCGTCCGAACCGGCAGATCATCGAAGGAGATGAACTACGCTCGCAATTCGAGGTGGTGCAGGAAGATATTCCAGTCGAGGTCCATCCCGCGATCGAAGCGTTCATCACGGCCACACCGGGCTGGAACGACGCAGCCGACGCGCTGTCGCTGTTCGAATGGGAGGGCCAGAGCGTCTTGCAGCTTTTCTCGGGCATCAAGCTCAAGAAAACGACACTGCCACAGGAAACGCTCACCTATTTCGAGTTCACATTCCCCGACCGGCTTAGCCCGGCGGACGTGGATTATCTTGAGGCGTTGAAGGCGCGGTCGCTCAAAGAAACGCGAGACGACGACCGGGAGTTCTTCGAGGCCCACCGCGATGATATCGGCCAGGATAAGGCGCTCCGCGTCAAATGGGAGCGTTTTATATTCGGACGCCCCATTGAGTGTTATGACTTTCTCGAAGGGCTACTGCGGGCGCTGGAACGCTTATTCGGGCAGGTCAACCTTGCCAGTGGCAAGCGCTCGTTGACGATCCGCTCGGCGCGCCGAAACCGATCGCAATGGCTCGATATCAACGCTGACGTCGGGCTCGTCTTTGGTCTTCGTTATCGTGGTCTGCGATCGCTGATGGGATCGGCCATCACTTGGGATACGCCCCATCTTTTCGAGTACGAAGAGGTCCTCGACAGGGCCAAGAAGCGAAAAAAATATCGGCGCAATGAATCGACGTCCCGTGCTGCTTTGCAGATCAAGTTTGACGTTGTGCTCGAGTCAGGCTCCGAGCGTGCGACCGTCCAGCTTATCTGGATTGCGCAGCCCAACGCCGTCGGCCTCGAACTACCGAAGGACCTTGGCCGACTGTTGAAGCGACCGCTGACCCGCAGCAGCGTCGCTCGCTTGCCTGTAAGCCGGAAGGGTGCGCTCCAGTCGGTGTCGCTCGCCGATGTCGGGACGCTGCAGCCCGCGTTCGGCCAAGATGCGGGTACGCTGGTGCCGAGAACCACTGCGGGTGAAGATGTAGCCAGGACCTTCCCAAAGGCGCTTAAGGTCGCGGGGCAGGGCGGCCGCATTGATACTGCCGGGCTTTCGGCGATTGAAACGGCTTGGTCGACCTTCCATGCGGAATATGTCGAAGCGCTCGGCGCTCTCCAATCGTCGGGCTACCAGTGGACGTGCCACTGCGAGTTGTATTGGGTCGCGCCGCCTACCGCCGAGGGGCCGGCCATCGACTTGAAGCCGATGTCGAATCCCGGATCGAGCTTCATTCCGCCGAGATTGACGAAACACCACGGCTTCATGCTGACATCGGCGAGCCGGACCGGCTCCCAGAATCCCATGGCGATACCGGGTCTGAGGCCGCAGAGGCAGACTGGAAGAGCTGGATTGCTCGTGTCCGGTCGGCTCGACGGCCAGATCTTCAGACCGCCGATCGAGATCGGAAACAGGCACGACCAGCATATGTCGGTGATCGGGTTGACGAACTTGCCTGTGCAGCGGCCAGGGCCGGCCGAAGCCTGCGCAGGAGGGCTCGCCATCATGCTCACGCTACCGAGTAGCAACGCGCTGCAAAGCCATGCAAAGAAGCTTCTTTTCGTCTTCATGATGGTGACCGCTCCTGCGGCTTGATGGGCGCCTCGGTGATGACCAGGAGGCGGCCTTGCTGCTCGACCGTTGCAGGTACGGCGCGGATGCCGAAGTGCTTCACAAGGTTGCCGCCTTGGTCGAAGTAGAAGCGACGCTGGCGAGCCTTCATGAGTTCGAGCGGGGCTCCGCGTACCAGGATGAGTTTTGCGCGTGTGGCCCCGTAATGCTGCGCCGCCCAAGCGAGTTGGGCCGGGTCATCGCCGTCGAGAAAGACAAGGGGCGCGCGCAGCGGGACAGTATCGAGCGGATTGACCCGCGTGCCCGCAGCAATGATGACACGGCCCTTGTCGTCGGCAATGTCACGCTCGACCGTGATCGTTGGATCGAAGCGCCAGACGCGCGTTTCGGATGCCGATGTGATGCCGGCGACGGGCTCTGGCCGGTTGACCCGCGCGATCGTGCGTCGCTTGAGTTCCTCGTTTAGCCGCGCGGTCTCCCCAGTGGCTTCGAGATGCTGAAGGCGGGCATGGATTTGCTGAAGCAGGTCGGGCTCGATGACCGGCCAGACCGTGCCCTGCTGGCCATAGTCGCGGGCCGATGCCTGGTTTGCGACGATGAGTGCGAGCGCGGTGGCGCAGATAGGGAGGGGGCGCATCTTCAAAGGATGGGCCTCCCCACACCGAGGATGCGTTGGCGGCAGATCCAGCCGATCGCCCCATAGCGGCTATCGAAGCCGTCCTTGTGCTCCGTGGTCACGAAATAGCAGCCCTTGGGCACTGTTCCGGTGGGGCCGAGAGGCAGCGCTTCGCCGAGACGGCTCTTGAGCTTCGCCTGGGCGACTTGGCGGCCGTTGACGAAGAAGGCGCGGTCCTTCTCGGTCACGACGTCGCCCGGTACTCCGCTGACACGCTTGCCGAAGGGCTTCGGTTCCTTGCCGAAATGCTTCTCGAGCAAGGCCGAGGACGGCGGATCGAACAGGATGATCTCGCCGCGCTGCGGAGTGGCACCGCGATCGAGCCAGATGGCCCAATAGGGCAGGCTGGGGCTCGCGTTGATCATCAGCGCATGGCCTTGGCCGAAGGCGGCAAGCGACGAGAGCGCCAGCGTGGCAGCGCCAAGCCCACCCCAGAGCGCCAGGCGCCGCGACACGGGTGATCGGGCCAGGAGGTCAGGGCTGAGCATCGGGAAGGGCTCCCATGCGCCGCACGACATCGGCGCGCACTGCGTCGGTGAGGTCCGGGGTGCTGCCGGCGACTACGGCCTCGGCGACCAGGACCGTGCGACCATCGCGGGCAAGGCGCTGGACGGATGCCTCGACGGCCTGGAGGTAGGCCTGCACCCGCTGCTTGGTTTGTTCGGGCGGTCGTCCGGCACGGGCTTCGGCTTCGATGAACTCGCCCATGATCCGGCTCAGCTGGACCGTCACGACCTCACGCTTCTGGAGGTCGAGGAGTTCGTGCGTGGCCCAGACGCCCCAGAGCATCGATGCCAGCATGCTGGCGCCGAGCGCGATGGCGGTGAGATTGAGACCGGCGAGCCGTTTCTGCATGGCCGATGTTGTCAAAATGTTCTTCACAGCTTTTCCTCCCGGAGTCCTTCGGCGATCTCGTTGAGGAAGCGCGGCATGCGCCAGATCGCGATTAGCGTGGCGAGACCTACGGCTGCGAACTTGATCTCTTCGACAAACCCGGCCTGCCGGACGGGGTCGGCGGACAGGAAGCGGTCGGCGAGATTGGCGATCTGCGCGAACAACAGATCCACGTTGCCGCCGGAAATCATCAGGAAGAACAGCAGCGGCAGCCCGAGCGTCATGAGATAGGTCGAGCCAAGGAAGCTGCCGGCCTTCACGAGAATGTAGCAGGTGTCAGCGGCGTGGTGGCGCCAGCTCTTTCCAGGCGGAGTTTGGAGGCCTTCCTCCATCGGGGTATCCTGCGCCCGGTCGAAGGGGGTGACGACATGAAGTGGCATGAAATGGAAGTCCTTGATTGGGGGAGTTCAGGTGCGATTGGCGAAGGCGATGCGCTCGATCGCGTCGGCGAGCTGGTGGCCGCGGGCGATCTCTGCATCGATCGCAGCGAAAGTCTGGGGCGAGCTTGAAAACAGCGTCGCCGAGTAATCATCGAGCACGAGCCGGCCGATGGCCTCGGTCTCCGGCCCCTTTATGAAGACCTCCGAATAGTCGTTGCCCGAGCGTTTTAGGCTGCGGATCAAGGTCTCGGTCCGGTCGTCCATGTCGAGGCGCTTGGATGCCTTGAAGTCGGCGATGGTCTCGGGCTTCTGCTGGAGGATCAGCATCCAGTCGCTGTTTTCGAGCGCGGCAGTTGCCCCATCCGACTTGTAGTAGTCGTTGAGCGACTGGGTGGCGGTCGCGAGCGCACCGCCATATTTGCGGCAGGTGCGGGCATAGGTCTCGACGAACTCGCCCATCGAGCCGCCTTTCAACATCGACCAGGCCTCGTCGATCAACAGCAGCTTGCGCGTTGAGCGCGGGCTGCGGGTCATCGCCTGGCTGGTCATGAACATGATGGCGGACAGGACGACAGCGCGCAGTTCCTCGCGGCTCGCCAGGTCCGACATTTCGAACACCGTGAAATCGGCATCGAGATCGAGACTCGCCTGGCCTTCGAAGAAGCCGCCGTAGGTGCCCCCAGCCATGTATGGCGCGAGAGCCGTGGCGAGATCGGCCGCAGCTTCATTGCCGAGCGCAGCCAGGGCGTCGCCCACGCTGGTAATGCTTGCACTCGCCCCTTGGCTCTTCCAGACGGCATTGACCGCCCGGTCGATAAGGCCGCGCTCAGTGTCGGTGAGTTTCGCACTGTGCCGGGCCATCTGGCCCACGATCGCCTTGATCATGCCGAAGCAGTCGAGACGGTAGTCCTCGTCCTCCTCGGCGCGGACGACATCGATCATCGAGAACGGATTGAGACAGAAGCCTGCCTTCATCGTGAATTCGACAAACCGCCCGCCCTGAAGCTTGACCGAATGCTCGAAGCTGCGGCCATCGTCGATCACGACGACCTGGGCTCCGGCCCCGCGCAGCGCCGCGCACATCTCCTGAAGCAGCACCGACTTGCCCGAACCCGACTTGCCGCAGATCGCGACGTTGTGGTTCCCGGCATCATTCTCGAACGGCGACCAGAAGAAAGGCTGGCCGCGACGCCCGACGAACAAAAGGTGGGGATGGGTGCTGCCCAGATACTCCCCCTGCATCGGGGCGATGTTGGCAGCCGTCGTCGACAACACGGTCTTGAAGCGCTTGAGGCGCTCCATGTCTGCACCGAGACCATCGGCCAAAGTCAGAGGCATGGCGGCGAGCAAACCCTGGATCTGAAGATACCGCTCGTCGGCAAGATCCCAGCCTGCCGCCTTGTAGATCGACTTGATCGCCCGCTCGTGCCGGTCGCCATGGCCCAGCGGCGAGAAGGTCGTGAGACCGTAGAAGACCCGGACGAGCCGGCGGCCCTCTTGGAGTTCGGACTGGACATGCTGCCATTCGGCAGCCTGCTCGCCGATGCGCGGCAGGAAGCGGGCGCTGCGCGTGGCAGCGAGACTCGTCGTGCGCATGAACTTGAAGCCCGCTTTCGCCGCGGCCGCCTCCTGGTCGGGATAGACGAGACAAAGCATGGTCGCGGTCGGGCAAGGAAAACGCAGCTTGTCGGTGAAGAGATCGCCGATTAGCCGCGCGCACTCCCATGGCGCCCAGCGCTGCGGCATGTTTCGCGAGGCAAAATGCCGGACGTCGAAGGCATCGGGATAGACGGTGCCGATCTCGGGGATGCCATCATTGATCTTGCCGGTCGCACGGAAGCGCTCGGTCCTGAGCTGCATCCGGTCTTCATGGACGACGAGTTCGATGTCGTGGCGGATGGCCTGCGCGGCAATCGGATCGCCCGGATTGTAGGGAACGGCATCGTCTTGCGGCGCGGTTGTCGGAGAGGTCAGGTCGTCGATCACGCCGATGAGTTCTTGCGGCCCCACTTCGGCAACCCCAAGGTTCAGCGACTTCAGCATCGCAATAAGGCCGTCGCGGGTCTGCTTGAGCTCCTCGTTGCTGGTTGCCTTGGACGCCGGAACGCCAACCGACACGATCACCTGGTGGTGGCGGGCATGGAAGGGGGCATCTGCCGACCCCGATTGCCACACAAGACCATAAAGCCGCCTGGCCCGGTGACGGGCGATCGCTTCATAGACGCCGCCCTGAACGTAGCGCGGTGCGAACCAGGGGGCGACGATCCGGCTGATGCGGGGGCTGGCGAGGTGCAACACCTGCAAGCAAGCGCCCGCTGGCAGGCCTTCTGAAAAGAACTGCCCGAGGATTTCGCCGGTCCGTTCGTCGGCTCCGATCAGCGGCGTCACCGAGAGAATGAAGCCCTTCGACTGCGCGTTGAAATAGAGCCGGCTTTGCGGGTCGTAGACGCGGTAGGGCAGCCAGTCCGACAGCATGTCCAGCATGAGGTGAGGACGGTCCTTCTCGGCATGCTCGGCATCACCCAGCAGGCCAGAAAGCACTCGGTCGACAATCGACTTCAGTTTCTCGGCCATCACTTGTGATCCTTGCTCGGTGCGGCGGGTTCGGTGGCCTTGCCGGCGGTGTGCTTGGCGATCGCCGCCTGGATGGCCTCGATGCTCGGGAACTTGAGCGGGGCGGCGTCTCCAAGAGGCCGAGGGGTCCGATCATGCGGGGGCAGCACGTCGAACCCCTCGACCGCCGGTGCCTTGGCACCGGCTACGGCCTCGCGCGCCGTGGAGGGGAGGGCCAGCGGCGAGGCAGTTGGGGAAGCTGGGGGAGAATCGAGATCAGGCGGGGCGGCCAGCGAAAAGGGCGATGCCTGTGGCAGGGAATCGGCCCCCTCGAGCGCCGCCCCATCATCCTGAGCTGTATCCGTGCTCGGCGCAGGCGCTTCGCTCATCGTGTCAGCCTTCTGCTGGGCGGCTTTCAGTTGGCGCCGCAGCTGGCGCATGAGCGGCGGAGCGGTTTCGTCGCCAGGCTTGCGCCGCAGTTCGGCCGCCCAACGCGGATTTTCGATAACGGTCCAGGCTACCGCTTCATCGTGAAGCGTCCCTGCTTCATCGACATGGGCCGGAAACACGATTCTGAGCGTGCGTTCGGCTGTGCGAGAGGTGTCGCCTCCAGCGACCCCGGTGGGGACGCGAGCAATGTTATGCTCCGCGGCGCTGTCCTCGACGACAGCGGTCGCACGCGCATCGATCACGTGGGAGGGCGCGCAATCGCCCTTGGGTGCGCGGCAGGTGAAGTCGTCCGCGACGTTCGTGCCGAAAGTCGCGCAGCCACTCACAAGGGCCGCAAGGCATGCGCAGGCGAGGAGACGCATCGGATCAGCCATGGGTTTTGTCCTTTGTGATCGAAGGGGTGGAAGCGCCGCTCAGGAACGCCCGCAGCGCAGCCGCAGGGCGGAAACCTTCGAGGACGGCGCCGTCAGAGGGGCGGACAATGACCGGCGTGCCGCCGAAGCCATGGGCCTTGGCGAAGGCCTCGTTGGCATCGAGCCCGCTTGTGTCGCACGGCTTGGGGTTGGCGAGCGCCAGACCCGAATAGGCCATATGCAGCGACACTTCCGGTCGCGGTGAACAGACCACGCGCTCGGCGTCCTTGCGGCTTTCCGCGCCGAAAATCGAAATCGGCCGTTCCTCGACCCGCGCACCGATCGCCTTCAGTTCGGCTTCGAGCTTCTTGCAGTAGCCGCAGTGGAAATCGGAAAAGACCACCACCCTCGGACCATTGGCCGGTCCCCAGGAAATGGCGCCGTTGGCGGGCAAACCTGCCAGCGAAACCCGCGCCGGGACGCTTGTGCGCTGGGGCGGCGGCGCATCCTCGTCGCCTGCTCGCCGGGCGGCACCTGCGGCCAGCAGGTCGGGATTGAGCGCCAGCAATCGGGCTGCCGTCAGATCTTGGCGCGCCTCCATGTCATAGACCCGCCCAATCACGAGATATTGGGCCGCCCGGTCGACGTAAAAGAGCGTCGATTTCGAGGCGACCTCGCACAGGCCGCCAAGCCCCTTGCAGTTGATCGCATCGATCGGCGTCTTGGGCAGGCGCAGCTTGAGTGCTTCTCGCACCTTGGCGGTATCGGGGCCGCTTGCCGTCGAGGCGAGGCTGGCCACGCCCCAGCCGGTGGCGGCAGAGAGCGTAACGAGAGCGGCAATGCCCACAAGCGGGCGGAGCCAGCGGCGAGCCGGCGGATCAAGGCTCTCAATCATCGGGAATTCCTCACATAAACGCCGTCCAGAAAGACGATTTCGACATCGATGCCGGTCGGCATCTCGACGACGGGCTGGTATTGTTCGGCGCGCTCGATCAGATATTTGCTGACCGTGTCGGCCGCGTCGGCTGCACCCTGGCCGAGTCCGCCACCGACAATGTCGCCTGCGGAAAGCTTGGAACGGCTGCCGTTGGCATTAGTGGTGACACCGGAGAAAACGCTGTTCGCGTTGGCGGAGAAGCCTCGGCCAAAGCCGCCGACAATCCCTGCGAGGAGCGCCTGGGTCACCAGGTTGCCCTCGCGGCTGACGACGCGGCCGCGCACGCCGGACTTCCCCGCAAAGCTGATAAAACCCTTCACCTCGGAGACGGCCACCCGACCGCCTGGCTGGTCGCAGGTCATACGGGCCAGCTTTACGTAGACCTTCTCCGAGGAGAGATCGCCGCGTGCCGCACCATTGACTACACAGCCCTGGATCCGGGTCGTGAGCACCTTGCCGTTCTGCAGAACCGAACGTGCAGGCCCGGTAATCCTGAGGACTACAGGGAGCGGATCAGTCTGGCTGGCAACGCCGGCCGAAGCATCGACGCCGACAATGACGCGTGCCGTCGCGTAGGAATTGGGGGGCAAATAGTCGGGAGAGTCCTCGATCACGACCGGAGGTGCATCCGGTCTTGCCGACTTCAAGCCGCCTGCATTGGCCTTGTCCGAGGTGAAGCTCATCAGCTTCACTTCACCAGGGGAAGCGACCATCGCGTCGGCGCCCCCCGCTGTACCGGCACCTGTCGGAGGCGGCGCTGCGACGCGGCCTCGCGCGTCGTAACCGCCTGCCTGCGGGCCATAGGCTGGCGCGGGCGGGGTCGCCGCCGAGGCAGAGGGCTGCGCGGCCAGCCGGGACTTGAGATCGGCATTCTCAGCCGAGATCGCATCGATCGCCGCCTGCCCATCGACCCGCATGGCCTGGTTTTCTGCCTTGAGCGCAGCCAGTTGGGCCTCGACTTCGGTGCGCGGCACCGCCGCGTCCTTGAGAGCCTTCTGCTCACGCGTCACGGCGTCGAGACGGTTGCCATAGGTGGCGACGAACTCGCGCTGCGAGAGGTCGCGGTTGACGAGGCCGGCCGTGTCGATGGTCTGGGCGGCGTTTGGATCGCTGGACTTCGCCTTGTCGTCGCCGCCCAGGATGACCCAGCTGCCGCCGACCAGAGCAATCGCGCCGATGGTCCCGAGGAGCAGCTTTTGCCGCCGGGCGGTGCGGGCATTGAGCCCGGTGACTTCCGATGGCGAGGCGGGCTCTGCCTGCAGCGGCGTGGTCAGGTCGTGGGTGTCAGTCATGGCTGCTCTCCCCATTCGCGCCGACCACGAAGGCCGTCGTGCTAGTGCCGGGTTCGAGCACCGGGTTGGCGATCGAGACCGCGAGGGTGTCCTTGGGGGCGAGATCGCTCGCGCTGAGGGTCAGGCTCTTGCCGCCGCGGTTAGTGACGCGGATGACCTTCCCGGCGAGGCTTGCGCCGCGATAGTCGGCGACGAGCTGGATCTCGAGATTGCCGACCCGCGCCGGCAGTGCCGATGATTGCCGTACTTCGAAGCCTTCGATCGTCCGGTCATTGGCCATAGCCTGGACCAGGCGCACCGCACTCGTTGAGAGCGGGGTTTCGCTTTCCCAGCGCGCAGCATCGCTCTTCGCAATCGCGGGGTTCGTGATGAAAACCTGCGCCGCAGGGATGCTTTCGATGCGGCAGGCGATCTTGTAGACGAACCCCTTCTTGGTCGTGGCGAAGAAGCTGATCGAGCGCGCGGCGTAGGTTTCCGGGACCGACACGTAGATGTCGCCGCGCAGCGGTTCATTGGTAACCGCAAAATCGTTGTACGGCGTGCCCGTAGAGATCTTCGAGACGCTGGCGAACTGGTCGTCGACCAGCGCGAACCGGGTCAGTTCGCGGGCTGAAACCGAGCAGTCGATGCCGGCGCCATCGGCGGCCTGCTTGAACTGATCGGCCCATGCGGGAGTGGCGAAGATAATCGCCAAGGGGGCAACGGCGAGAGCCAAGACCTTTGCCCTGCGGGATAGGTGAGCCATCACTTGGCCTCCTTCGACTTGTCTTGTGGGGGGAGCTGGACGAAGCCTGAGAGTGCGAGGCGAAGCCCGCGGTAGGTCCAGTTGAAGCGGAACCGGCGCTCGTCGCTGGCGATGACCTGCGCGCCAACAAAGGTCTTGAGCGTGCCGCTTACCTCGGACGTCAGACCCTTCGGATCCACCGTCATCGAGCGAATGACGAAAGCCTGGGTGACATCCGAGCCGCGCTGTTCATCGACGATGCGAACCAGGTCGGCCTTGAGGGTCCCGTAGCTGCCGGGATCGGCGAGCTTCAGGATCTCGTTCATCCAGTAATCGAGACCCTCGGGGCTCCGGTTGAGGAGAACGAGTGCGGTGTCGCGGGTGACGAGCTCGAGATAGTCGGCCTGAACGCCTGCGCTGGTTACCGTCAGCTGCTTGGGCAGCGTCGGGAGCAGAACCACCTCGCGGTCGCGGGTCGCCGCAAGGCTCGTCGCGACGATAAGTGCCAGGCCGAGGCCCGTGCTGGTCAGAGCCAGGAGATTGCGTTGGCGCAGCAAAGACTGCTGACGCTCGTGCGAAATGTCGGCAAACATGGATTGCTCCCCTCAACCGGCAAGCAGGCGGCAGTGGGAAGGCGGCGTCGACTTGAGGCCCAGAAATCCGGCCGGCAGATACCAATATGCGGCATGGGCTACCCAGGA
>VFQS010001192.1_pt1 | contig 24635 bp, 21 predicted proteins | sample 3512361 | NCBI WGS metagenome assembly VFQS01 (sample SAMN10412375, study PRJNA504923) | tailings metagenome | isolation source: Relicate 1 Philex TSF3 active mining | place: Philippines
GATGGTTCATTTGAATGCTATAAATATCAAAATGGTAATTATTTTTGTAAATTTATTTTATCAAATTATGAAATTAAAGAAATAGAAACTCAACTAATATGTCCTAGTAAAGAAATCGAAACTAATTTAGTTATATGGAATTTTATGAGAATAAATTCTGATATGTATTTTTATACTAATAGAATAGGAGATGGTTATATATATAGACAAACTGGTAATGATTATAAAATTATTTATCAAACTACAAATAATATATCACGATTTTTCATAAAAAATGGATATATTGTTTTTATTGAAAAACCTCAAGTTAAATATATAAATTTAAAAACTTTATTAATTGAAGAATTTAAAATTGGTGAATTAGTTATTGATTTTTATGTATTGTAGGTTATCTAGAAATGGTTGTATGTGAAAATATTTTCTTATAATGATTTAAAAAAATTATTTATTATTATTTTATATTTCTATTATATCATAAACTTAAAAATTAATTTTCAATATAATACATGTTTATTTTTAATCTATTTTTTATATATAAAATTATAATATAAAGAATATATATATATTGATATTTAAAATATGAGATTTTTTTATACAACAAATGAATATCCCAAAATGAAAATTTTAGAAGATAATTATGAAATAATTAAAAATGAAATTCCAAACTTTGTTTTAGAAAATATTAAGATTAAAAGAAATATTGATGATTGGGGTGATAAGGGTGAAAATTTATTTAAAAAATTACAAAATAATAAAGAATGGATATTTTCATGGCAATCTGAAGATAGATGGTTTTCATTTCCATTGATGTATTATAATCAAGTAATTGGATTTGCTGAAGAAATATGTCCAAATACTATAAAAATTCTTAAATCGCTTGGTAATATAAAAACGTGTGGATTTGCATTATTATATCCAAATTCATCATTAGATATTCATAATGATGGTGTTGGACCATCATATAATTCTATGGCATTTAATATGTTATTAACAGGAACAAATAGTAATCTAAATATTTATTATAATAAAAAAAAATATACACATGTTCATGAACCTGGAAGAGCAGTAATATTTAATTCAGAATTATTTCACAATGCTTGTAATAATGGTAATATTAATAGAGTAATATTATATATTGATTTTGAAGTATAAAAATTTATCTACTATAGTAATATATATATATATGTCAAATTTTAAAGATAAATATTTAAAATATAAAAGTAAATATTTACAATTAAAAAATCAGTTAGGTGGAGAAGATTATTATATTGAAATTCCTGAACACAATGTTAGGGTTCCTAAATCTTTTAGGGACAATTCTTTACTATGGGAATTATTTTTTGATCCTGTAGTTGCTATAGATGGATTTACATATGAACGAGATTCTATAAACGGATGGTTTAAAAATAAAAATACATCACCTGCTACAGGGGCAAAATTATCAAATAAAGACTTAATTCCCAATAACACATTAAAAAGAGCAATTAATGAAATGGTTGTTTTAAGAGAATCTTTTCCTAAAAGTTTTTTATGTCATATTACGGGAAAATTATTTATAAATCCAGTAATAACTGCCGATGGAGAGACATATGAAAAAGCAGCAATTGAAGATTGGTTTCAACGTGGTAATAATACATCACCATATACTGGTAATGTATTACCTAATAATGATTTATTATTAAATCAAACTATAAAAAGTTCAATAGATGAAATACGTATAGAAACTGGTAAATCAGGTAAAAAAACATCAATTGAATATGATGATATTTATTGTGATGATGGATATAATTGGTTTGATATAAATAAAGAAGGATTTTTTAGAGATGGATTTAATAAAGATGGCTTTGGTAGAGATAGATATAATAAAGAAGGATATGATAAAGATGGCTTTGGTAGAGATGGATTTAATAAAGATGGATTTAATAGAGATGGATTATATAAAAATGGAACTAATTATGATAATGATGGCTATGATATAGAAGGATTTAATAAAGAAGGATTGAATAGAGAAGGATTAATTAAACCTCCTAAGTGTGTTGTAACTCAGAAAGGTCTAAAATTCGGTGTTGTGTCTGTTGCGTTTCACCCAACAGGGTCCTTTTTGGCAACTTGCTCCGCCAATTTTTTAAAATTGTGGCGCTTTTCACCCGATGGCTCTGCATTGTGTTGTGTGGAAATTAAGATTAGTAATAGGGGATATATCAAGTCTGTTGTGTTCCACCCAACAGAACCCCTTTTAGCAACTGGTTCCGGGGATAACACCGTAAAGTTGTGGCGCTTTTCACCCGACGGATTGCCGTCTCATATGACTTGTGTGGCAACTCTGAGGGGACACAGAGGCGCTGTCAAGTCTGTTGTATTCCACCCATCAGCGCCCCTTTTAGCAACTGGCTCCGAAGACAAAACCACAAAGTTGTGGCGATTTTCACAAGACGGCTCTGCTGCGTGTTGTGTGGCAACTCTAAAGGAGCATCGCGACTTTGTTAATTCTGTTGCATTCAACCCAACGTACTCCCTCTTGGTGACTTGCTCCTTTGACGCGACCATAAAGTTGTGGAGCTTTTCACCCGACGGATCAGTGTCAGATATAACTTGTGTTGCAACTCTGTATAGTAGAAACGGAGGGCACAGATACTCGGTTACGTCAGTTGCGTTCCACCCAACGGCGCCTCTTTTGGCTACTGGCTCCTTGGACTGGACTGTGAAGTTGTGGCGCTTTTCACCCGACGGATCGGTGTCAGATATAACTTGTGTGGCAACTCTGGATAGAAGTAACGGGGGACACAAAGAAGCAGTTACATCTATTGCTTTCCACACAACGATGCCCCTTTTGGCAACCGGATCCTGGGACAAGACCGTGAAGTTGTGGCGCTTTTCACCTGACGGATCGATGTCAGATATAACTTGTGTGGCAACACTGAATAGTAGTAACGGGGGGCACAATAGCTGGATTAATTCTGTTGCATTCAACTCAACCTACTCCCTCTTGGTAACTAGCTCTAACGACGAGACCATGAAGTTGTGGAGACTAAAGTAATAATTCAAAAAATTAAAATGAAAATAATAAATAAAATTTATTAATTTATTTATTATAGTAATATATATATGTCAAATTTTATAGTTAATAAATTATTTACTACCATCAGTAAAAATAACAAAATTATGATTGTACAGATCTAAAAATTGATTTTATAAATATAAATAAATATATATAAATAATGAATGATGTTTATTGGATACATTCTGATATTATACTATTAACTGATGAAATAATAGAAAAAATTAAAAAACATAAAAAAGTATATTTTGACCCTAATATTCCTGTAAATAATTTACCATCTGAATTAGAAGAACTTACTTTTGGAATTATATTTAATCAACCTATAGATTGTCTTCCAACAGGATTAAAACAACTTACTCTAGATATGTCTTTTGATCAATCTCTAGATAATTTACCCATAGGATTAAAAAGTCTTACTACAGGAACATTTTATAACCAAAAAGTAGATAATCTACCATCGGGATTAGTAAATTTAAAATTCGGAATTTATTTTAATCAACCTGTTGATTATCTACCGGTTGAATTACAAACTCTTGTTTTTGGAGAAAAATTTAACCAACCTGTTGATAATCTACCCGCTGGATTGTCAACGCTTACTTTTGGAAGAGATTTTAATCAACCTGTTAATTGCCTCCCAAGTGGATTACAAACTCTTGTTTTTGGAGAAAAATTTAACCAACCTGTTGATAATTTACCAGCTGGAATTAAAAGTCTTAATTTTAATGATGATTTTAATCAACTAATAGATAAGTTACCAAAAAAATTACAAACTCTTAAATTGGGAAATAATTTTAATCAACGTACTAATAATTTACCAGATGAATTAGAAATTATTGTGTACGGACATACATTTAATAAACAAGTAAATAATTTACCAGCCAAATTAAAAAGTATTATATTTGGTAAGAATTTTAACCAACCTGTTGATAATTTACCAGCTGGAGTTAAAAGTATTATTTTTGGTGATAAATTTAATCAACTAATAAATAAGTTACCACCTGAATTACAAAAAATACAATTTGGTAAAAAATTTAATAAACTAATTGATAATTTACCTGATGGAGTACATACTATAATTTTTGAAAGTTATGATGCTAATTTTAATAAACCAGTTGATAATTTACCAAAGAACTTAGAATATCTTGAATTTGGTGTAAAATTTAATAAACCAGTTGATAATTTACCAGAGGGATTAGAAACTCTTAATTTTGGACATAGTTTTAATCAACGGGTAGATAATTTACCAAAAGGGTTAAAAAATCTAGTTTTTAAAGATAACTTTAATCAACCAATAAATAATTTACCAGTTGGATTAAAATATCTAAGCTTTGGAAATGATTTTAATCAACCAGTCGATAATTTACCAGTTGGACTAGAAAATCTAAGTTTTGGAAATAGCTTTGATCAGCCTGTAAACTTTTTACCAGTAGGTTTGGAATGTTTATCTTTTGGAAGTAATTTTAATCAACCTTTAGAATGCTTACCATCAGGTTTAATAAGTATTTCATTAGGAGAAGCTTTTAATCATCCTATTGATAAACTACCAAAAGGATTAGAACATATAATAATACCAGAAGAATATAAACATTCATTAGATAATTTACCAGAAGGAATAACTATAGAAAGATATTAACATAATTATATCCAAAATCAGTAGAAATATCTATCTCTAGGTTGACGTCTATTAGACACTTTGTTATTTCTAAATAACCCTCCGCTACAATCTCTAAGAAAAGGAATTTAATTATTTGCTGATATTTTTATAATTAAAATATAAAAAATATGGTTTTCTAAAATTTATCCATACATATTATAACATGCTTCATCTCTCATTGTATTCATAATGAATGTGTTAGTATCAATAAGTTCGCTGATGTTATCCATATACTTATCTTTATAAGTAAAATCTATCAAAAGCTGTTATATATATAGTTATATATCTTTTATAGTAAAATTTAATAAATTTTGTCAAGAGCATGATTTAGCTTTAGAAAAATATTATAATTAAAATCCAGAAAGTTTTTTTCCTAAGTCATCTAGAATAGGATTTTCTATTGGTGTTATTGTTGGTAATATACCACCATATGTCCGAGGCTCTTTTGGAAATAATGTTATTTTACATGGATAATGATTTGTTGTACGATTTTCATTAAATGCTTTTTGTTTCTTTTTTAGATTTGCTTCATTACATAAACTACGAGGCATATAACATAAATATATAACTGCTCTTATATTAGGAATAGTTCGACGTACATCAGCTTCTATACCACAATGAATAGTTCGACTGTCCCAAAATACAAGAGAACCTTTAGGACATTTTATATTTTTTATATTACATCCTTTATCAATATAAAATTTTTCTTCTGCTTTTGTAAGTTTATACCAATCAGATTTTTCAGTAATATTATTTGTTGTTTTAAATTCTGTGTGATATTTATTACTACCTTCCATAAAGGATAACGTAGCATCATAATCATTTATATCTAAACCTGAGACAAAACTTTGAATACATTTACATCCATTATTTTGAAATGATTGATCTGTATGATACCAAGTATTGCCTTTATTCCAACCTTTTTTTGTTATTTCTGGAGGCAAATATAAACTTAAAGCATCAAATGAAACTAATAAATCTTCTGCATTACAATTCCAAAAATAAGCAAATATATCAACAATTTTTTTATTTTGTCTTACATTCCATGATGCTTGTGCGTGTCCTACACCCCAATGCTGAATTAACATCGAATGAAGTGGATATAATTTGTAAAATTCACACCAAGAATTTTTATTATTTCTATTTATAGGTACTTGCCATTTTTGTGTAATATGTTCAAAAAAATCCCAAATGTTACTAACCATATTATTACATTCTTTTTCATCTAATACAGAAGGTATTATAGCAACACCATAATTATCAATAGTTTGTTTCAAAGTTTCTTTAGAGCATACATATTTTTGAAATTCATAATTATTTTCCATATTCATTACTTATTATAATTTATTTTTTTTTTTTTAAATTATTAAATTTTTTTATATATAAAAATAAAAAGCGTATCGTACTACTCTTCTCTTTCAAGAAGAAGAAAAACGTAGGGAACGTCAACGAGTGTGGGAAGCAACAATGGCAACCCGAAAGGCAAGGGAAGCTGCTAGAGAAGCACAAGCAGCGGAAGCAGAAGCACAAGCAGCGAAAGCAGAAGCGGCAGCAGAAGCACAAGCACAAGCGGCAGCAGCACCAACAGAATAACTTTATTCTGTTTGGTTTTCTGTTGCCTAAATTATTTCTAAAAAATTAAATATATTTTTATACAAAAAAGAAAGAAAATACTAATAATTTTCATAATTTTATTCAAATAAATGATAACTTAGTTCTGGATAAGAATAAACTTATATCTATATTATCATATAACTCTAAATTTTTTTCAATATCTTCATTCACAATTATTTCTAAATATTTATGAAAAGGACTAATCATAAAATAATTATCCATACATACTAAAACATGCTTCATCTCTCATTGTATTCATAATAAATGTGTTTGTATCGATAAGTTCACTAATATTTTCCATATACTTATCTTTATAAGTAAAAAGAAAATTAACAATTGCTGACATAGATAATTTCCTTTTATAAATTATCTCATAAAATCTATCAAAATCTGTTTTAATCGATTCTTTATCCAAATAACGACTCATTAAATCCATGAATAACTTTTCAATTTCATCCTTTTTAGGTAAGTTAATTTGTAAAATCATATCAATTCGCCCTGGTCTTAATAAGGCACTATCTAATTGTTCTGGATGATTTGTAGTTATAAATATTATTGATCCACTTTTAGTTAATACACCATCCATAATATTTATTAAGTTTGAAAAGGTTATCTGTGCGTTATCATTTGTTGCTTGTCTTTTATTGAATAAACAATCTATATCTTCAATCAATATAATACTTTTAGGATCAATATACTTAAAAGCATTTAGTAAAGTTGTATTAGTTGTTTCTTTAGTTATAGTTAACATACCCAAGTTATAATTTATTTCATTACACAATGCTTTAATTAAACTTGTTTTACCACTACCTGGACTTCCAGTTAATAGATATATTTTTTTATATGGAATACCAAAAGCATTATATTCATCTTCTACTTCAGGTTTTAGAAAATTTAAAACATCATCTAAAATTTTACTTTTAATTGTTTCATCAATATATATTGTTTTTAGTGTTCTTTTTGGTATTTTATTATAGACAGACCAATCACCATGTTTATCACATACTAAAATATTTATTCTATTTTGTAATAGTAAATCATCTGTACATGCTTTTTTATAAAAGTCTGTAAATACATCATGTGTTGTTTCAACTATCATTCTGTCAAAGTATTTTGCTGAACATGTTGTGCCTACTGGCTTACCTTCTTCAAGATATTTTATAATTATAGTATTATTAGTACCATCATCGCATGAATGATTGTAATTATATATACCATATCCAAGTGTAATTGATTGTATATTATTTAATATAGTTTTTTTATTTAATGCATCACATACAAAATAATTTGTTTTATCAATAGCTTGCAAATTTTCCCTGTTCTTATATAAATAATTAGCAATAAATGTAGTTTCGTGAGAATTAATTTCAAAATATTCCATCATGACTTATTTTAAGAATAGAGTATATAATACAATATATATATATATATAAAATCAATTTTTATTTAATATTTTTAACTTTACCTAGTTTGTCCTTTGATATATTTACCATTTTGTTAAATAGCATACATAATTTTTTTTATTATATTTTTATGATTATTTATTTTTTATATTTTCTAACTAATCAGAAAAATGAAATGTTTTTATAAAAATTGAAAATTTATTTAATATATGATTTTTTAATTGATTTATGGAAACTTTAAGAGATATTATAAATAAAATAGATACAAATAAATCTAATCTTGATGGTTCAAGTGAAGCTCTTGATAATCTTACTATACATGATATTTATGATATAGCTGAACCCAAAATTAAAGAAATGTTTTCAGAATATAATTTTAATAATTTTTCACTACCAAAAATAAATGGTTATAATTCACTAGTTATTTATGCAGATAGTATTATGGAAAATAAATTATTCAAATACGCTATAAAAATACAAGTTTATAATAAAAATGATATAAAAACATTAGATACAATTCATAAACTAATTTCAGAAAATAATATTTCACCAAAGATTTATTATAATTATAATATTGATTATAATTCTGATAATTTTATTATCAGAATTACTGTTAGTGAAAGATTAATATTATTTTCAGATTTTGAATGGATATCATTAAATCAAGTGAAAAATAGTATAATAACTTTAATTGAAAAAACAACAAAATTACATTCTTTAGGATATGTTCATAATGATATCAAATATGAAAATTTGGGTTTGGATCTAGATGGTAATATTTTCTTATTTGACTTTGATAATTTTTCAAAAATATCCAAATCATCTTGTGTAAAAATATATAGTTCTAGTGTGTGTCATCCGCCAAATATTTTAATTAATTCTAGTATTTCAAATGGTTTAGGAAATTGCATTATTGATTTATTTTCAATTTGTATCATCATATTGGGAGATATTGTTAGAATAAATTCTTGGCATTTTGATAATGCACAACTTTATGAAAAAGATTTTCAAATTACACATTTTAAAAGACATAAGATGCACGAAATTATACAAAAAAAAATTTATCAAAAATATAAAAATCTATGTTTATCCCAATTTTGGTTTACCTTAATAAATTTTTTACATCTTGTTTTTCAAAAAAATGACAAAATAAAAAATAAACAAGCATTTATTCGTAGATATAAAAAATTAATTACAAGAATGAAAACAGATTTATAATAAAATAGTCATAAGACTTAACAAAAATTTTTTTTAACCTTTAAATTAAAAAAATTGATTATTATTTTTATATGTTATAGTCTAATACGATGGAAGATAGATTAAAAGAATTAAAAATAAAATTAAGTGGATTATTGTATTCAAGAGATATTGAAGATCTTGTCTTTGATAATGCCTCAAAAGAAAGATTTTATGATCCAAAAAAATGTGTTGGTAGACGTGTAATTGATAGTTATAATATTCAAGCAGGAACATGGAATAATGATCAATTTACACATTTTGGTAGGAAAACACATTTAGATAAAGAAATCTACGATATATCTGATACTAGACATTTCACAACAGGTTGGTGTCATACTCCATTAAATGACATTCATCGACGAATAACTGTATATTATTTTAAAGAAATAATTATTATTGAAAATGTGACAGGTTCATTAAATCCAAGTTATCAATATACCGGGTTTCGTCATTATTTTACACCTGATATATTACTATTTTTGAAACATTTTCATAGAGCTGAAAATACTGAACATGGTATGAATTATATTAAGCAATATCCACACTACTTCAAACATCATACAACAGATACACATGCTATTATTAAAAATATATATGATACTATTGAAGAAATATTAATTTTTAATAAAGAAAACAATGATACAAAAAAAAATTTAGAACAAAAAAATCTAGAATTAGAAATTGAGATTCAAAATCTGAAAAAAAAAGTATTAGAACTGGAAACAGATAAATTGAATAATGAAGCTACAAGTAAACTTAAAATAGAATAATGATTAACAAATATTTATAACATCAAACCATCGACTGATAATAATGACAAATAAACAAGCATTTATTCGTATAACCATTAAAATTTATAAAAATAGATTAAATATTTATGTTATTGATGAAAATGGTTAAATAATTTTCTTATACCAAAATATAAGAGATATTGATTATAGAATAAAAAGATATAAATAAATGTAATTTTTTATAAAAATTTATAAATATACTATAATAGTGCTATTTTAATTGCAACAACACCAAATTCTTTTTCATCTTCCTTTGTAAAATATTTATAATAGACACTTAATCCGTGGTCTATTCCAAATTTTTCCATTCCTGGTAAACATTTATCCAATCCTTCTTTTTCAAGATATTCTTTAAAAGTTGGGTATTCAGCTTTTCCAGTAATTTTAGTTAAAACACTTCTAGGCATAAAATCATCATTTGTCCATTCAACAATATCTCCAACCTTCATATCCTTAAATCTACCTTTATTTTTTCTACCTTCAATTGTTTTAAGTCCAAGTAGAATTAAAGAAAACCAAGGTTCTGATAAAGTTTCTGTATAATTTGGTTTTATAGAATTCATATTTTTATTAACATTATTTAAAATATTTTTATTCAATTTTTTTTTAGATTTTTTTTTCCCACCTTCTTGTTCTAAATATTTTGTTTTATATTTAATATACTTTAGTTCATAATTCATATATTATATATATTATATATATTAAACAATAAAATATTTTTATTTTTTTTGTAAATTGTATCCTTCATCAAGTAAAAAATTTTGTTTTATATTATTATAGTCATCAAGTGTTTTTACCGGAAAAAATCTATCTCTATTTATTTCAATTATTTTTGAATTATTGATTGTAGAGTAAGCTGAACCAATAACAGATTCTAATTGAACTAATTTTTCATTGTTTATAGTTTTTTTATTTGAAATTATATACAAATCAAAATCATTCTTTATTTCATCTAATCTAATCCAAAAATTGTTAGTATTAAAATATGGAAATTTACTTATATTTGTAAAATCATCATAATCAATACTATTAACTTGTGCTAATTCTAACAAATGATATCGATTTTTCCATAATACAGGGGTTCCTCCTTTTTTATCTGTTTCTGTTCTTTTACATACTTCCATCAAAAATGGTATTTTATTTTCATAAACATAATTATAAATTTTATTATCAAATCTAGCATATAAATTATCTATATTTGAAATAAATAAATATTCAATTCCTCTCTCTTTAAGCAAACTATAAACTTTTGAATTATACAATGATTCATAAAAATTTCCTGTTCCTGGTGGATATCTGCTCTCATGTAATCTAACAACGTCATTTTCTAATTCTTCTTCATAATATCTGTAAAGAAATTCTTGATTAAAACAATAAATATCAACTTGTTCACTATATTTATCAAGTATAACCTGTGTATCTGTTTCTGTATATTCAGAATTCATTAGAACTATAGGCATACTGCATGAAAATTTTTTATTTACAAATATAACTTGATTTATGAATATATCTAAAAATGTTTTATTATCTACCACTTCTAAACATCCTTTAGCTTTAGAACATTTCATAGTAGTTCCAAGACCTCCATTTAACTTTACAATAGCTAATTTATTTAGAACTTCTTTGTTGATTGAATTATTATTAAGATCAAGAGTATTATAATTAGAAAAATTTAATATAGGTTCTACTTCACTAATTGAAAAGTCAGTTTTGTAATTTTTGTATAAATTGTAGTATTTGTCATTCATAATTTTATTATTATATATTATATATACTGTTAAATCAGTTTTTTTGATAAAAACAATATATTATATATATAAAGAAATTAATAATTATTTGTGGAGGTGGTGGTAAAACCTATCACACAAATCACAGGAACAATAAAAATAGTCATTATTTCTTGAATTATGAATTTATATATTAATTTTTTATTTTTTGGTATTTTTCTTACATTTAATTTATTTATTATAAAAAAAATATTTTATGTATATATAATATATAATGGAACAACCTAAATTTAGTATAGGACAAAAAGTTACAAGAATCGTTGATGGAAAAGGCTCTACAGTTTTAGAAGTTGGTAATTATATGGAGCCTACTGGGTATTTTTACTACATATCTTATGATGAAGGTGAAACACCTGGAAGTCATAATGGTGGTAAGGGATGGTGGCCAGAAAATTCATTACAATTAATGGAAAATTTATAATTATTTTTATATATTTAGTCTATAGTTTCATCTACAACAAAACAACAACATACAAAAGCAATACATTTAGCTATATATGTAAAACAATTATTATTATTTTGTTTTGAACTTACTTTTATATTATTATGATAATTTTTATTATAATAAGACTGTATATGCAGTGGCAATTGTGTAATATACTGTGGATTTGCCATATGTTCTGGATAAGTAATATATTGAAATTGTAATTTAGGTTCAATTGGAGGAGAACTTGATTGTGGATAAATATTCATTATATCTATTTTTATATAATATATATTTTTTTGTTGAGGTAAATCGGTATTTTTATTCTTCAAGGGTGTAAACTATTTAGCAATATATTGTATAAATTAGAGCATTTTTGTGTTTTTACCTATTTATTTTAATTATAAAAATATTTAAAATACTTTGCATACCAGTCGACAATATATATGTATTTATATATATATATATATATAAATGGGACAAGCAGCAAGTTTACCACCAAATGGAAATTATACTGGTAATGGTGATATTACTGTATTAAAATGTAATAATCCTAAACAAAAAATTTATTCTTCAATAATTGATCTTAAACGAATAGAGGATGAATTATGTAATAAATATATAATAAAAATAGTAAATAAATATTTCAAAATTAATTTATTAGGTATGATAAATAATGAATTATTTTCAACTCATATTACTATTTTTGATAAGGATATTTTTCATGTATTTTATTACCAAGTATTAAATGATACTACAGGAATTATAACTCATAATTATAATGGCAATTATAAGAAATTACATATAACTGGATGTGAAAAATACACAATAAAATTAAAATAATTAAATTAAAGATCATGTAATAAGTATTTTAATTATTTATTTATAAAAGGAAATGATTTTATCTTTTAATGTTATGTATAATAAAAGATTAAAATGTAAATTCATTTCTAAATAATCCTTTTGAATAATAAATTTTATTCATATTTATTGTATTGAATTCGACTAAATGAGTTAAATATTTTCTAATAAAAAATACTTTATTTGGATTACTTTCAAGAGACAAATAAAAAGAATAAAAACCAATAGCTGTCCAATCATTGATATAATCATTCGTATTAAATAAATCATTCATTAGGTTATGAATAATTTTTTGAATAGTTATAAAGTCTTGTTCTTTTTCAGTAATCATATTCGTTGTTTGAGCTATTTTATTTTTAATTTGAATTTCTTGTAATTTTTCTTTAAAATTATTTTTAATTCTATCATAAATTGTGCAATAACTTTTATGTCGATATTTACTATCTAATATTTTATTTAGGTTATTTAGATACATAACTAATAATTCTTTTTGGATTTTAGTACTTGCTGTAGCTTGTAATGAACAAAATAAAGATACAACTAATGTAGAAATATATGGTTCTTTTTCATCATAATTTTCCAAAAAGTCTCCACAAAATGGATCATTGTATTCATCAATACATATATATATATTAATTTTATTATCAATTAAATAATCGTATAGACAAAAAAACATATCTCTAAATTTCAAGTGATATTTATCGTGATAAAATTCATTAAAAACTCTCTTAGAAAAATTATCCATTACTAGTATAGAATATTACATATTTAATAATAATTTCAATATTTTAATTATAAAATATTTAAGTTACATGATAATATAATAAAATATATAAAAGAGATATATTTTAACAGAGGAAAGATATTATAAAAAGTAAATAAAATATTATAATTTTTATATATTATCATATTTTTAACATTCTTTACATATAAATAATAATTTTGTATATTATAATAAATTAGAAATAATATTAGATCTACAGATTGGACAAGTTTGGTGTGTTAATAACCAAGTAGAAACACATGAACTATGAAATTTATGACAACATGGTAATATTGTCCATGTTTTAGTATTATCATTATCTAAACAAATACTACATTCTTCATTTTTATTATCATTTATTAATATTTGAATAGGTAATGTAATATTTTTATTTAGTACAGCTAAAGATTGACTGTTTTGATTAAATAAACAATCCTGACAATAAAATGAAAATAAAAGGAATGTAGAAAATATACCCAAAATACCATACAATAAAAACAATAATAAAATATGTATTTTAAAAATACTTTCACCAAAAGTGCATAAATTTTTAAATTCAAATTCAGGTGGAAATGTTTTAATAAAAAATCCTAGTTTTATTCCCAGTTCTATCACTGATAAAATAATTCTTGATTTAGGCCATAAGCTTTTTTTCCATAACTCAAATTCATCAACCGATGAAAAATTTGTTTTGTATCTTTTATATTGTTGTAATTCATAACGTATGCTATTCATAAAAGATATAAACATAGCTACGAGCATAATAATATAAAATTCTGGTGTATAACATTTTGTTAATGTTGTTGAATAAAATACTAATCCTATAAATTTAAAAAATACATATAATTTTGAACATAATCGACGATTATCATATGTGAAACCAGGTAAAGCTACATTTTCACTATTATAATTTTGTTCATTATAAAAATCTATTCCATATTCCATAATGCATTTATATATAATTATGTAATATAATTATGTTAAATCAATTTTTATATATAAAAAATTATTATACCACTTTATAAACTACAATAATCTTAAAAATAATAAGAAAATAAAGATCTAAAAATTGATTTTTATTAATAAAATATTATTATTTTATAAGATGGATTATCGTAATAATATAGATTGTGATTATTTAATAAAAGAAGTTGAGGATAATAATACAATAAAATATAATATTTTCTATTTTAATAGAAATGTACCTTTAACAAAAAAAATATTAGAAGAAATGGCAAAATATCATATCGTAGAATTTTGTGAAGAGTTTGATCAGCAAGTAGATAATTTACCATCAGGATTACAAAATATTACTTTTGGGGAAAAATTTAATCAACCTATAGATAATTTACCATCAGGATTACAAAGTCTTACTTTTGATCCTTATTCAGAATTTAATCAACCAGTAGATAATTTACCATTAGGATTACAAAGTCTTACTTTTGGAACGATGTTTATCAATAAAGTAGATAATTTACCATTAGGATTACAAAATCTTATTTTTGGTTATAAGTTTAATCAACCAGTAAATAATCTACCTGTAGGATTACAAACTATTACTTTTGATAAAGATTTTAATCAACCGGTAGATAATTTACCATCGGAATTACAAAGTATTATTTTTCATTGGAAATTTAATCAATCAGTAGATAATTTACCATTAGGGTTAAAAAGTTTAACTTTTGGAGAAAAATTTAATCAACGGATAGATAATTTACCATCAGGATTACAAAGTCTTACTTTTGATCCTTATTCAGAATTTAATCAACATATAGATAATTTACCATCTGGATTACAAAGTTTAACTTTTGGAGAAAAATTTAATCAACCTATAGATAATTTACCACCAAAATTACAAAACCTTAGAATAAATTATAATTATGATAAACAGCTTAATAATCTACCATTTTCTTTAGAAATTAAATATATACATATATAAATAAATATTAAATGATGATATATATAAATAAAAACTAGCTACAGGATATATAATTTTCTATTTTTTAATTAAATTAATATTATTAAAATTTTTATAAAAATTGAAATAAACTTTTATTATAAAAAAATAATTTAAATGATGGAACAACAAAATACTTTAAATAATATAAATAATAATTTGTATAGTATATTAAATTTAATAAAAGATATACTAAATAATGTTAATAATAATTACAGAAACTATGAACAAATTAAAAAGATCAAAGAGTGTAACAAACAACTTAGAGATCATTTCTATAATAATAATAATTTTAAAACTTTTGAATTACATGAAATAATTGATTTACAGAAAGAAATTAGAGGTAATAATAATGCTATTAGTTATTGTGGTTTATTCAACAAATACTATTTAACTTATATTGATTTAATTAATAAAACTTTTATATATAATGAAGTTTATGATGGTGCTAATATAGAACAATTAAGTTCCGAACAATTAAAATATAAAAAAATTAACGAGAAAGAATATAAAGTTTATAATAGGCAAAATATTAAAGATGTTTCTAAAAATAGATTGGAATTTGATGCTAGAATTTTTAAATATTCTAATATTGAACATAATATTCGTGATTTTATTAAAATTATAAATAATGAAATAAAAAATTTACGAGAAGGAAAAGGTGGGAACTTAAAATCTATTTATGAACATATCTATGGTTGTTTCGAATTGTTAATAATATTAATCAATGATGAGATTCGTTTTTATGAAGATAAAAATAGAACTACATCAGAAACCTTTATTGCTTGGACAGGAGGTTTTTTTTCATGGTTAATTAGAGGTGGTCTTGGTTATAGAACAACCGCTAGAGAATTAACTAGAATAGTTGAAACCTATATTGAACCAATAAAACCCATAAGTTATATTAATACATTTGAACAGATAGTTTTTAAAAAAATAAAGTTAGATGAAACCATAAAGTCTTTTAAGGAAATAGAAGTCAAAAAAGAAAATATATCAGAATGTAGAAAAATTATTAAAACTATTGATGAAGATTTACATAATTTATATAAATTACTATTAATTGATACAAATTCAAGTATCTAAATAAAAAATTGATTATAACTTTTTTTATAAACTATTAAATAATATGAATAAAACAAATATATTTGAATTTAAATATCCAATTATACCATTAAATAATACTATTGATTATTTTCCAAATTTAAACTCCTATAATACAAATAATGAATTATTAAAAGATACTATAAAAAATTCAGTAAAAAGAGAATCATATGATCTTACAAGAAAAGAAATTAATAAATTATTATTATATAATGTACCAAAAGTTGGGAATATAATGACAAAAGCTGGTTTTAGCGTAAATAGATTTGGAACCTGTATGTATCATGAAGAAAATCTATTGTTACATAATGACATTTATTCAAATGAAAATGTTTTAAATGCGTATTCGTATTGTGGTAAAAGGACATTTGATAATCTCATGTTTTCAAAAATAAATATTAATAATAATTCAACTTTCAAACGATTAAATAATATTGAACAATTTTTAGAAGATACCCCTTTTGAACAAAGATATAATTTTACTAAATTAGATGAATATATACCTTGGTATAATGTTAATAAATTATTACACTATAGTCTATATTTTACTATGGATAAATTAAATTATATTATATCTCCAATTGAAACATTTATAGTAGACCCTATTTGGAATAATATAGTAGAACCTATTTGGGATAGAACTATTACTAAAGCATTTACTATTTATGATGATAATGAACCAAACATTAGACTTATAAAACATGCTGTTACTAATTTTGGCATTTTTCATGGTGGAAGTATTATATTTGTTATTTACCAAAATAAGGAATTTTTATCCGAAAACAATATTGACGAATTTGATACGAGCAATAGTATATGTAAATTGGATTATGATGGTAATACATCATCAATAAAAAAAAATATATTAGAAAACAATATTGACGAATTTGATACGAGCAATAGTATATGTAAATTGGATTATGATGGTAATACATCATCAATAAAAAAAAATATATTAGAAAACAATATTGACGAATTTGATACGAGCAATAGTATATGTAAATTGGATAATGATAGCAGTAATATCAATGAAATTTCTTCTGCTGAAGAAGGAACAACCAAAATAGCACAATCCGTTATTGAAAATAATGAAGAAATTAATGTTTATAAAATAAGTTTTGATCAACTTCCAAATGAAATTATTCCTATAGAAAAATTTACTGAATTTATGAATATTACATCAATTACTATTGCTATATTAAATGGATTCCAAAATTGGGATAATATGAATAGAGAACAAAAAGCAAGATGGTTATATGGAACAACCTTAAGTTCTGCGACAATGATCGGAGAATTCAGAAAAGAAATTGGTGATTTTGGTTCTGCTTCTCTAAACATTATATCTAAACTTGTGATAAATGAAAAATTAAGGGTCGAAGAAGTTGCTGGATTTATGATAACAGAAATAACAAACTTTTTTAAAGTTTCATTACCATTTTCTGTAGGAACAATAACCAATTTAGTGACCGCAATAATAACAAACAGTAATATGGGTATGGCATTATGTGATCTTGCTAAAGATATTGTTGCTATTTCAATTCCAGTTATTGGACAAATATATGGTATTTATAAAGTATTAACAGGTATCCTCCAATTATTTAACACATATAATGTAATACACACGAAAATATTTGGAATTGACGCATTGGAAATAGATGTAATGCATAAAAATTTAATTCTAGCAGATGATTATAATTATACTATTATAAATACTTTCTTTGACATAAATATTAGTGTTCATTCTTCTGGTATAACAAATCATCAAAAAAATAAAAAAATAGCCCAAGCAGAGTTTATAAAAGTATTTAAAGCTAACGCATATGTATGCACTGGATTTACTTGGCAAAAATATGTTCCACAAGATGATAGTCAACCTAAAAAAACTCTTTATCAACAGTATGTTGATTTACTTTTAACAGAAATATTAAATAACTATTGGATTAGTCAAAATAATTTATCTCAAGAACAAATAGCTAAATTAAGAAATTTTATTTATAGAAATCAAAAAAGTGATGTTAATATATTTGATTACTTAATAATTATATGGAATAATTGGAAAAAATATGGATTTAATATATTTTCATATATATTTCCTAAGGACATTGGTAAAACAGAACCAAATTATTGGGATAGACATAAAAATGAAAATATAATTACATTCATTTATAATTTGTATATATTATGGAAAACGAATAATGAAGCAAATTCTGATAGTATGACATCGGAACAATTTCAAGCTTTAATTATTGAGCTTAATAAAAAAAGAACACAACAACAAAAGGATAATTTAAGCACATTTGAACAACAAGAAACAGAAGATGCCAATAATGAAAAAGAAAAATACTCTAGGTTTCAGATTATGATATATGCTAACAAAAAACAATTAGAATATGATATCTCTGTAGAAGCTATGGCACAAGTTGGTGCTTCTACTGTGGTTGGTTCATCATCTTATTCAATTGTTTATATTGATCAAGAAATAAAAACTATAAACTATATTGGAATTAAAAATTATTTGAAATCAAAAATCAAAAGTAATGTTAATATGTATTTTGAAAATTATAGTGCTATGGTTTTAAGTTCTCATTTGACTTTATCTTTCTATTTAACAAAATATTCTGAAACATTTTCAAAAGAATTTTTAGATGATTATATTATTCCACATATAGCATTGACTTCCAATTTATTAGTTTCAAATTTAAATAATAGGGATATGGACAAAGAAGATAGAATTTATAACTTTTTTGAAGGAATTTTTAAAACAAATATTGGAAAATTAATATGTTTCATAAAAAAAACTATTATAAATTATTTTAGTATTACCACTGATTTTAGTGTATTAATTTTAAATAAATTGGTTGAATATGGAATAGTTCTTAACAGTTTTGTAGTATCATATATTCCTATTTTAGCATCAATGATATTTTATAGAATAGCTAGAAAGGTAATATTAAATAAAAATAATATTCCTAATAATTTTATGAATAATACTGAAATTCAGACAATAATTGATAATCAACTTAAATTAATTCAATTTGAAAATTTATATAATTTTGTATCAAATAAAGAAAATAACTTTCAAGATAGACAAATTGCTTATGAAAAAATTATATCAATTCAAGATAGTATCAATTTACAATCTAAATATAATAATAAATATAATTCCTATCAAAATATTTATTGTAATTATCAAAATAATTATAGTGAGTATCATAATAATTATAAAAATTATCAAAATATATTTAGTGATTATTATTAAAAATTAGTGCTAAAAATAATTTTATAATCTTTTTTAATCAGAAATATAATTCTTAATATTATATTTTTTGTGACATTTTACAACATTAAGATGTAAAAAAGTAGTTTTTATATGTATGATTGATGGCTTCTACGAAATATTCTACGGCGAGAACCAGTATTAATATTTGTTTGTGTCATATTTACAAAATTAAATATCCATGATACAGGTTTACCATTTATAATTGTATTAACTTCAACATTCGTATTATTAGGATCCTTTATGTATGCTAAATCTAAGACTTTTGAAATATGTTGATCAAAATTTTTATATTCTAAACCATCATCACTCTCATATACCCAATATGTTTGAATAATACCGCCTAATGGCATAGCAATACCCCCAGGTGATGGTCTTGGTTCCCGATAATCTATTGGCATCGCAATACCACCAGGTGACAGGCCCATATCAGTCTCCTCAAAATTTTTATTCGGTTGAAAATTTACCATATAAACATCAATTGGATATTGAATAAATTTACGCCTAGCCATATCTATTGCTTCTTCAATCAATCTTACATCATTACCAAATACACCACCTCCAACTCTAGTTAAAAATACTTTTACTCTTTCATTTCTTTTTAATGCAAGGTCAACTGCACATGCAAAAGTTGCCTCATATACAGCATGTAATATCATTCTAATAAAATTTGGACAAATAGTATTGCTTAACCTACCATCAGAATAAGCTACAGGCAAAGCACTACAATAAATTTGTGAAACTTTATGTTTTTCTGTACCATTATCATCAACAACAGGTGTGTCATATTGAATAAAATATTTAACTAATCTTAGTACATCTTCTCTAAATGTTCCTGATTGTGATATTCTTTTCTCTATTTCTGTAGCAGCCGCAACTGATTTTGGAAATATATATCCATTTTCAAATGTTAAAAGCCCCTCTAGTCCTAATCTTGTAGTTAAAAGATCAAGTGTATTAATTTGTGAATGCATTGTTTGAGGTTTTCCTCCTGGCATACTAAAATAGTTACGATATAATGTTCCATATGGACATGCCATAGCACAAGCAGGACCTTGAGTTCTATCATCTTTATAAATAGTTATTCCCATTTCTGGTATATATGTAGGCTGGCTCATTTCTAATGCATTAAATTGCGATGCAACCTGGAATAAACTATTGGCTAGACGTGGATTTAAATGAAATAATTTTATATCACCTGATATTTCCTTATAAGTTAAATGGCCAAGAGGATGTGATGTTGTTCTTTTTTCTATTTTTTCACATAAATCTCCCGTACTAATCATTACTGGAACTCCTGTATCATATTCTTTTCCTTGACGATCTATCAATATTTTACGTTCATTGCGTTGAGTAAGTCCTAAATTACTTCTAACTGTTGAATGTTTTCTATCGGCACACATTTCGTGAAATCCAAAAACTTTATCAAACCATACTTGTTGATTTGGAGGAACTAATTGACAAGCTAATGGTGGTTCTGCATGTACAATAGGTGCTGGTACAGCAGGTCCAGCTTGGCCACTCCATAAATCCAAAGCTGATTGGTGTAAAATAGAAACTTTTCCTTTTCTATAAGTATCATCGTCACTAATATCAAGTATTTCACCTTTTTCATTTCGTATATATACTGTTCCACTCTGATGACGAGATATTGTAAAATCTACGGCACTATCAAAATTATCTACATCTACTAATTCTTCATCAGGTATAAATATTGTGTTAGGTGGATTTCGTCTACCTAACCAATTATAATAACGTACAGGCTGATCATGATTAGAATATATATAATGAAAATATGCCCATCGTTGATATGGACGTGCATTATGCCAAGATCCATTTAATAAAACTTTTACATCATTAAAATCAGCTAAAGGACTAGTATTTCCTTCTTCATCAACACGGACTATTCCTCCGTAGGGCCAATTACGTCTTACTGTAAAAACAACATGGTCAGCATAATTTTGATTATCATACCTAAATGGATGAGATTGATCTTTTAAAAATTCATTAAAAGCTAACACGTGATACTGTTTAGCTTTTTGCCACACACCATCCTTAAATATTCTTATATCCTGAGAAACACTACTACTTATTGAACCTGATGGTGGAGGAGGTAACCTGTGAAGATATTTTAAATTAACCCAACCATTTACATCATTTTTTTGTACTTGTGCAAATATTTGACCCATCCCATCAGTAATAAAAGGTAAATTAATAACTTTTACTTCTTCATTTTCTTCTAATTCTACATGTCGACCGTTTTTAACTATAAAATCTTCTGAGGTACTATCAGGGTTTACCCTTAAAGCTGTTTTAGCAGTTTCACCACTTTTTCTTAATCTATTATGAATAAATTTTGCTCCACCTACTTGTGATGATTTATTTAATTTAAAATACTTGTTTTTATATTTTAAGTATTTATAGTAATCCATATATATATATATATATATATAATAAAATATTAATTATAATATTTTAATTAATAAAATTTTTATACAAAGTTTAATATAAAATAATTTATCCACTTAAAATTAAGCTTTCAAGTAGATATAAAATTACATTTTTAGTAACTGGCTCCTGAGATAAAACCGTAAAATTGTGGTGCTTTTCACTTGACGGCTGGACACTGACTTGAGTAGCAACTGTGTTTATTATGTTGCTTTTCACCAACAGCGCCCCTTTTGGCAACTGGCTGGGGAGACAACATCGCGAAGTTATGGAGTATAAAATAATAATTAGAAAATTAATATTTATATTTTTACTTTTAATCATTCATTTACAGTATTTATATAGTTTAATAAAATACTATGTATATCACTTTTAGATTTTATAATTTCTGGTAATCCTTTTTCATCACGAATATCACTCTTATAAAAACTATCATAATCAATATTATATTTTTCCAACATTTGATTTTCTGTAATTTTTGGTTCATCTAGGTAGGACATAAATTCATTATTTACTAATACTACTATTTCGTAAGGTTCATAAAATCTAATTATTGGTTTATTCATATTCTATATTGTTATATATAATAATTTTTTTATTTTTAAATAAAAATTGATTTATTATATTTATGTAGGATATATAAATAAATAGAATGAATAATCTTTTTCTTATATGGGATATTGAAATTATCCCTTCAGATAAAAATATTGGTCTAATTAAATCAAAGTTAAATTTAAAGGAAATGAAACATCTTGCTTTAATTAATAAAGATGTTTATGATTTTTTTGCTGGAAAAAAAATCTGTCCTGAATTTACTGAGGAACAACAAAAATACATAAACTTATATTATCTTGACATAGTAATTGATGGTTATCAAGTCCAGACTAGATTTATAGAGATTACGAATACAATGTTACTAACGGATAATATCAGTTGTACTGTTATAAACAATGCTTTTAGTCGTCATTTTATAAATTTTCATGATTTAACTAATAAAAATGACGGTATGTATTTTCATAGAATGAATAAAATGATAGAACTTATGGAAACAAAAGGTTTTTATGATTTAACAGTAATAGATATTCCAATAAAAACAAAACTTTTTAATTATCAGATAAATAACATTAATTGGATGATTAAAAGAGAACTAGAAAGACCACAATATCATATTACATCTCAAGCTAGATTGATATATTTTCCAGATGGAAGAGTATACAATTATATTGAAAAAAAATTTATTAGTGAACAATCTTTTCCTTTATTAACTATTAAGGGAGGAATAATTGCGGATGAAGTTGGTAAAGGTAAAACTATTCAAATGTTGAGTTTATGTTTTGCTAGAAATATTCCTACATTAATTCTTATACCAAATCATTTAAAAAATCACTGGGAAAGAGAATTAGAAAAACATTTTACTTTTATACCAAACATACAGATAGAAACTTTTGATAATTTTAATATAGAAATGTTAGAAGGAAAACAACGGTTAATTATAGATGAGATACATATACTTTATAGTGAAGAAACTAGAAAAGAATTATATAATAAATTATGTTCTACAAAAATAGATTACAAATGGGCTATTACAGCTACACCTTTTGCTGGAGTTAATAGTATTCATAAAATAACACAATACTTAACAGATTATACTTTCTATCATGAATTATTTGAAAGATATATGTATTACGAGAATATTTTTATTTCCATGTTTAGAAGAAATATAGGAAGAAATATAAATGATGAATTAATATTACCTCCTATTAATTATTACAATCATTTTCTTGAATTTACTGATATAGAACGAATTGCTTATACTGCAGAAATTTCAGGTAGATCTAATACAGATAATTTAACTTTAAGAAAAATTTGTTGTGATATTTTGATGAATGTTAATAATGATGAAATTATGACAGAGAAAGAATTTATAAAATCATTTTTACAAATAAAAGAAAATAAAGTTAATTTAGAAATACAAAAACTTTTAAATTTAGAAGCAGATCTGGATAGAATTGTAAAAGAAAATAACCCTGAATTAGAAAATAATTTAATACATTATAAAAGTTTGATTGAAGAACAGAAAAAACTTATTGGTAATTTAGAACGTCCAGTTAAATTTCTAAAAAATCAATTAATTGAGGATAAGAAATGTGCTATAGGAATGTGTGCATCTGAAGATGATATTAAAAAAACTTATGCTTTACTTATAGAATGTAATCATTACTTTTGTGTTCCATGTATAAAATCAGCTTTAA
>VFQS010001193.1_pt1 | contig 24613 bp, 25 predicted proteins | sample 3512361 | NCBI WGS metagenome assembly VFQS01 (sample SAMN10412375, study PRJNA504923) | tailings metagenome | isolation source: Relicate 1 Philex TSF3 active mining | place: Philippines
CCTGAAAATAAATCGCTTTAAATCGACTTCTAAGCTTCTCTAAACCATCAAACGAGGACTGACACATGCCGTATGCCCAAATCGCCACATCATCACGCGTTGCCATACTCATTAATAGCTCGCGTCCAAAGGAATCATCAATATTGATCACAACATTCTTTGGATGAAAATCAAAAAAGAGTCGGGATTTTGCAGCACCATACTCTGCCATGCTGCCGTGATAATCCAAGTGATCACGGCTAAGATTAGTAAAGACAGCGCAAGCAAAGTGAGTGCCATTCACACGTCCTTGCTCCAAGGCATGCGAGGACACCTCGAGCGCAATATATTCAGCCCCTTTTGCTTTTAAGCTTGCGAGCTCCATTTGTAAGCGTGGCGCATCTGGGGTGGTGTATCCCAGTCCTTGCAATTGGTTTGGAAAACCACCACCGAGTGTGCCGATCACGGCAGCTCTCTCAGATAAGCATTGTGCAAGCCATTGGGTCACACTGGTCTTACCATTCGTGCCCGTCACGCCAATCACTGGCACCACCTCACTGGGTTTGCCATACCACACTGAACTTAACCATCCAGCATGCTTGGCAAGCTCAGGAACCGCAATGCAACGCTCATCCAAATCGGATTCCCAAGCAAGGTTTTGTGCTTCATCAGTGTTTGGTTGAAATAACACATAAGCAGCCCCTCGGGAGAGTGCCTGGGCGATATAGATCCGTCCATCTCGGAGGGCCTTACCGTGTCCAACCGAGTAGGCTAGAAACACATCGCCCTTTGTAATAAGACGGGTATCTGCAACCAATTTGGCGCTGGGCGCAAGGCTTTGCCTTAAATAAGGCAATACATCGCGATGGGTCATTTGCATATTGGCCATCATTGCTTTAGCGCCACTTTTTGTAACGCACCAGTTACCGGTGGTGCATCCGGCGCCTGTACCACCGTGCGCTCATTCATATCGGGAGTGACATTCATACTACGCAAGGTCTCACTCACAATGGTTGAGAACACGGGTGCAGCGACTTGCCCACCGTAATAACCACCAGCGGTAGGCTCATCAACCATCACCGCAACCACAATGCGTGGGGCACTAATTGGTGCTAAGCCAACAAAGAATGCGCGGTATTTATTAGAGGCATAGCCCTTGCCCTCAACCTTATGGGAGGTGCCGGTTTTTCCCCCAACCCGAAATCCCTCCGCGCGTGCAGTCGTTGCCGTACCGCCTTGCTCCGTAACGGTCTCCAACATATTGCGCATCTCAATGGCGGACTTGGCCGTAATAATTCGGGTGCCCGGTTTGTAATCTGGGCTTCGCATAATTGTGGTGGGCACTAACTCGCCATCACGAGCAAAAATCGTATAAGCGCGGGCCAACTGAAATAATGAAGTGGAAATTCCATATCCAAAGGACATGCGGGCTTGATCACTTTGGCCCCATTTTTGATAAGGATGTAGGCGCCCTGCCACTGCGCCGGGAAATCCAATGTTCGGGGCCTGGCCAAAACCAACTGCTGCAAATAGATCCCACATCTCACGAGGCTCGAGTTGCAGTGCTAATTTTGCAGTACCAATATTGCTCGATTTCTGAATCACTTGAGAAACCGTCAACATTCCATAGGGATGCGTATCCGTGATCGGCTTGGGACCTACTAATAATTTTTGACCAATGGTCATATTGGTTTCGGGCTGCACTTTACCTTGCTCTAGTGCAAGCGCAACGGGGAAGGGCTTCATCGTGGAACCTGGCTCAAAGGTATCGGTCAAGACCCGGTTACGTAGCTGCTCTCCAGTCAGTGCTTTACGCGAGTTTGGGTTATAGCTTGGCCAATTAGCCAATGCCAAAATTTCTCCAGTACGCACATCGAGAACGACTGCACCACCGGCCTTGGCACGATGCTTTTCAACTGCACTCTTTAAGGCGTTATACGCAATGTACTGAATCTTGCTATCGATTGAGAGTTGAAGATCCTGGCCATCCTGTGGAAATTGCAAGATTGAAATGTCATTGACGATTCGACCCAAGCGATCAACTACGACCCGTCGTTTCCCTGGCTGAGCCGCTAGGTCTTTATCACGCGCCAGCTCAATTCCTTCTTGACCACGATCTTCCACGTTCGTAAAGCCAACCACATGAGCCATCGCCTCACCCTCGGGGTAATGCCGACGGTATTCATTGTTTAATCCAATGCCTGGAATCTCTAAACGACGGATTTGTTGAGCAATCTCGGGGTCAACTTGACGCTTCAGAAATACTTGATTGCGCTCATCAGAAAAACGCTTCTTAATCTCTGCTTCACTCATCTCCAACAACTTAGCGAGTTGCGAAATTTTCTCAGGCGCAAGGTCAGCAGGAATACTGTCGGTATAGGCAATCACAGCCTTTGCCTCAAGGCTTGTCGCAATTAACTGACCGTTGCGATCCAAAATTTTTCCACGCGTGGCACGCATCTCAATCTCACGCTGTACGCCCTTGACCGCTTTTGCTTCATAAAATCCATTTCCTGGGCCCTGAATCCAAAAGGCACGAATGACCAACGCTACGAATGCAACAAACAGCAAGAACAGCATCAGTCGCGAGCGCCACATCGGCAGTCGCAACACAACGTTTGGAGAGGTCGAGAAGCCTACCGGTTTCATAGGCCTTCCTTGAAGTACAGAGTACGATCTGGAGTAATCGGACTCATCCGCAACTGGTTGCGAGCCACATCACGAATTCGGGCCGATTTGGAGAGATTGCGCTGCTCAAACTCTAACCTAAGCCATTCTTGATTTAACTTACGCTCTTGTGCTTGGGCACGCTCTAAGGAAACAAATAACTTTCTGGTTTTCTGTTGAGACGTAACCAGCGACAATGCGCAAATTAATAACAATGCAAGCAGACTAAGCGTGGCGCGATTCATACGAGAGCGCCTCTTTTCTGCGCAACGCGCATCACCGCTGAACGGGCTCGTGGATTTTCATTAACCTCGGTTAAGCCTGGCTTAATTCGATCAATAATTTCTAAATCGCCCTGCGGTAAATCTTTTGCTCGTATGGGCAATTCTCGAGGGATGTTAACTTGCGCATGCGCTTGCATGAACTGCTTCACAATGCGGTCCTCGAGTGAATGAAAACTAATCACCACCAATCGACCGCCAACTTTTAATACGTTTAGAGCGGCGGATAGGCCCTTCTCAAGATCGGCTAATTCTTGATTGATAAAAATCCGAATGGCTTGAAACGTGCGAGTTGCTGGATCTTGTCCTGGTTCACGCGTTTTTACTACGCTTGCAATCAAATCTGCCAAGGCTTTAGTGGTTTGAACAGAATGACCTTCTTCGCGTTGTTTCACAATTGCTCGTGCAATGGATGATGCAAAGCGCTCCTCACCAAAGGTTTTAATCACTTGAGTAATTTCCTCGACGGCTGCGCTGGCAAGCCATTCCCGTGCTGAAATTCCGCGCGTCGTATCCATACGCATATCAAGCGGGCCCTCGAACCGAAATGAAAATCCCCGCTCCGGTGTATCGATTTGCGGGGAGCTGATTCCCAAGTCGAGCAACACTGCATCGACCGATGCCCTCTGAATATGCTGCTCGATGTTGGCAAAACTTGAATGAATAATTTGTAGACGTGGATCGCAAAGCGATTGTGCTTTGGCGATGGCTTCGGGATCCTTGTCGAATGCGATGAGCTTGCTCTCCTTGCCAAGCGCATCCAATAGTGCTTGCGTATGACCACCTCGACCGAAGGTTCCATCGATTAGTACGGCAGAGTTGGGCTGAAAGGATGGTCCACTGATCATGGCGGTGACTGCCTCGGCCAGTAATACTGGGCGATGGGTGTTGTTCATGGCGCCCGATCATCAAAAGGTAAATTGTTTTAATGCGTCTGGCATGCCCTGCGCAATTGCCGCCTGCTCTTTTGCTGCATACGTGTTTGCATCCCAGATCTCTAGATGCGAACCCATACCCAGCAACATAATTTCACGTTCAATGTTTGCAGCGCTACGTAACTCAGGCGTGATCAGAATGCGTCCGGCACTATCTAAATCAATTTCCGCAGCATTGCCCAAGAAGATTCGGCGCCACCAATGTGCGTCCATTGGTAATTGCGCAACCCGAGCCCGAAATGCTTCCCACTCGGGTCTGGGAAATAACAATAAACACCCGTCGGGGTGCTTGGTTAGCGTGACGCGACCTTCGCCCTGGAGCAATAAGGCGTCACGATGCCTTGCCGGCACCGACATACGACCTTTTGCGTCGAGATTGAGAGCTGAAGCGCCTTGAAACAAAATTTACCCCACTTTTTCACACTTCCTCCCACTTTAGAGGAAGCTTCCTACAGGGTCAAGTATTTTTGGGTAAATTTTTAGGAAATTCTCTAGTGATTACAAATACTTAGAGAAGCTTTACAAAATAATTGTAAATTAAAATTATGACCTAAAACAAGTACTTGTAATCTATAGCTAAGATACGTCTTTAGGTATATATGGGGAATGCCCTGAAAAGCCTGTATAAAAGAACAGTAATGCTAGATTTTATAAGCGGTCGTTGTCATGATTTTGGAAATGCCGGCCATGAGCGCGGCAATTGGCCGAGGTAATTTTTGCCCACCAGCAGCCATTGCACTTGCGCCATGCTCAATTTCATCCATCCGCATCTGCTCCACAATGGCTCGGGAACGAAGGTCAGCTTCAGGAAGCTTCTCAAGGTGATCATCCAAGTGCCGCTCCACCTGCTTCTCCGTTTCCGCTACAAATCCTAAGCTCCAACGGTCGCCAGCCAACCCCGCGACCAACCCGATTCCAAAGGCTCCCGCGTACCACAATGGATTTAATAGACTGGGGCGAGAGTCCAACTCTTTGAGGCGCTCCTCGCACCATGCCATGTGATCCATTTCTTCTTTCGCTGCCTGATCCAATAAGGCTCGGGTTTCAGGAGTCTTAGCCAGTATTTTTTGAGATTGGTAGAGCGCCTGGGCACAGACCTCACCAACGTGATTGACGCGCATTAAGCCTGCTACATGGGTGCGGTCTTGGGGGCTTAAATCAAGATCTGAAGTGAGCACTTGCTCTTCATTTAATCCTTTTTGAATATTGGCCTTAGGGACCGGTCGGCTGTAATTGGCACCACCGGCCATTGCGCGCAAGGCAGTATCAAACTCACCAATCAAACGATCAATTGGGCTGTGATTGATAGGGTTTGAACGACTCATACTTGCACTTCAGCCTTGCAACTTTCCTTGGTTTTTAGACCAAGTTCTGCGAGCAATTGGCGATCGGCCAATGCCTCCGGATTACCCGTAGTGAGCAGCTGGTCACCATAGAAAATGGAGTTCGCACCCGCCTGAAAACACATCGCTTGCACGGCTTTTCCAAGCTCTTGGCGACCTGCAGATAATCGAACTCGGGCTTGGGGCATCGTAATACGAGCAACGGCGATGGTGCGCACAAATTCCAAGGGGTCTAATTTGGGTTGATCGGCCAACGGGGTACCGGCTACCGGCACCAAATGATTGATAGGAACCGATTCTGGGTAAGGATTTAAATTCGCTAGACGTGCAATGAATGCCACGCGCTGCTCTCTGGATTCCCCCATCCCCACAATCCCGCCGCAACATACCGACATTCCAGCATCACGAACATGCTGCAAAGTATCCAAGCGATCCTGGTAGTTGCGGGTCTGAATCACATTCGGATAAAAATCCTCACTGGTGTCTAGATTATGGTTATAAAAATCCAGCCCTGCGTCCCGCAAAGCCTTAGCCTGACTGGCTTCTAGCATTCCAAGCGTTGCGCAAGTCTCAAGCCCTAACTCCTTAACACCCCGAATCATGGCGGCTACTTTTTCAACATCACGATCCTTGGGCTCCCGCCATGCAGCGCCCATACAAAACCGATTGGAGCCAGCCGCTTTAGCTGCCCTCGCAGCCTCTAGCACTTCATCTAAATCCAAGAGTTTGGTTGCCTTCACGTCTGTGTGATAGCGCGCCGCTTGGGGACAATAGCCGCAATCCTCGGGGCAGCCTCCAGTCTTAATCGATAGCAAGGTAGCTAACTCGACATCACCCTCTGGAAAATATTGGCGATGCGTTTCTTGGGCCCTAAACATCAACTCGTGAAATGGGAGCTCAAACAATGCTGCGACCTGCTCCAGTTTCCAGTTTGGATAGGCGCTAGGTGAGCTTGGCTTCACCTGAACCAATGGTGAGATCGTTGGTGATGCTGACATGGTTTTATTGGGATTGGACTCTAAAACCAATAACATACCAGATATGCTGCTTGATTTTGAAATAATCCACACCTGCCCCAATGAATAAACCGGGTCATTCCTTAGACTGGGTCAGTCGAAGCCTTGCTTCGGTTTGGCAACCCTGCACCCAAATGAAAGACCACGAGGCTTATCCCTTAATTGCGATTACCTCGGGAAAAGGGGCGTGGCTTTGCGACGATCAAGGACGACGCTTTATTGATGGGATTAGTTCGTGGTGGACCAATTTGTTTGGTCACGCTAATCCGCGTATCAATCAAGCAATCACCGAGCAACTCAACCGTATTGAGCATGTGATGCTCGCTGGGTTTACCCATCAACCAGTGGTGGAACTATCAGAACGTTTAAGGGCACTAACAAATGGTCAGTTAGGCCATGCGTTTTACGCCAGTGACGGTGCATCGGCCGTTGAAATCGCGCTCAAGATGAGTCATCACTTTTGGAAGATTCAGGGGAAACCCAATAAAAAAGAGTTTATTTGTTTAGCGAATAGCTACCACGGAGAAACCTTGGGCGCCCTTGGAGTCACCGATGTATCGGTATTTCGTGATGCCTATGGATCACTTCTCAATCCGGTTCATATCGTCATGTCACCCGATTCTCGGGCTGCAACCGACCAGGTCTCGAGCGAGGAAATCATTGATTTAGCGCTCCAAAATCTTGAGGGGTGTTTAGCCAAACATCATCAAACGATTGCGGCCTTAATCATTGAGCCCCTAGTGCAATGCGCAGGCCAAATGGCGATGCATGCGCCACGGTATGTGAAAAGAGCAAAGCAACTATGCCAGCAATATGACGTTCATCTCATTGCCGATGAAATCGCAGTGGGCTGTGGTCGGACAGGCACATTCTTTGCCTGTGAGCAAGCTGGCATTTGGCCAGATCTCATGACCCTATCCAAAGGAATCAGCGCGGGTTATTTGCCCCTGTCCATTTGTTTGAGCACCGATACGATTTACTCCGCCTTTTACAGCGACCGCATGTCAGCGACTTTTCTGCATTCCCACTCCTACACTGGCAACCCATTGGCGTGTCGAGCTGCACTCGCAGGCTTGGATATTTTTCAAGAGGATGGCGTACTGGAGAAAAATAAAGTTCGCAGTCAATCGATCCAAGAAGCATTCGCATGGACCCGTGATCACGCATCGATTGAACATGTTCGTCAACAAGGAATGATCTTCGCGTTTGATGTCAACGCAGCTGCGATTTCAAATCCAGGCTCATTTTCAAAAATGATGTTTCAGGAGGGCTTACAAGAGGGGGTGTTGATTCGACCCATTGGTCGCACAGTCTATGTGATGCCGCCTTATATTCTTTCCGCCGATGAAATCCAACAGATGGGTCGTGCAATCGAACGAACCTTGCATACTGTTTTGCAAAAGTCCTAATTCCATATTACATATGCCCTTTGCTCTCAATCAAATTGATGTGGAACTAGCAACACTCGATCGCGAGTTGCTGCGTCGCTCGATTCGCTCAGTCGATACCCCATGTGGTACTGAGATTCAAATTGGAGGGAAATCATTGCTGGCATTTTGTAGCAATGATTATCTTGGTCTTGCCAATCATCCCGAATTAATTGCAGCCCTATCCGAAGGGGCTAAGCGTTTTGGCACTGGAAGTGGTGCCTCGCATTTAATTAGCGGTCATCATGCGATTCATGATGAGCTCGAAGCAAAATTAGCATTGACTCAAGCTGGCACCATTCCCCATGCCCGCGCTTTATTTTTCTCCACTGGCTACCTGGCTAACATGAGTGCTATTACCGCCTTGAGTTTGGTCGGGAAGTCAAAAACGAGTATTTATTCTGCCGCACTGAATCACGCATCTCTGATTGATGGTATTCGCCTAGCCCGCGGCCAGGGATCGGTCGACCTGCACATTTTTGATCACCATCATTTAGCAGGTCTTGAAGATAAGCTACGCAGTGACTTGACCCCATTCAAGTTAATGGTGACCGATGGGGTCTTCAGTATGGATGGTGATCTCGCGCCAGTTCAAGAGCTCTTACGCCTAGCCAATCAATACGATGCGCTCCTCATGATTGATGATGCACATGGCTTTGGCGTGCTCGGCAAGCATGGGTGCGGAATCTTAGAAGACCAAACAATTTGCTCGGACCGTATTATCTATATTGGCACACTAGGTAAAGCTGCTGGTCTCAATGGTGCCTTTGTCTGCGCCCATGAAAAAATCATCGCATGGCTCATTCAGAAAGCAAGGCCTTATATCTACAGCACAGCCAGCTCACCCGCATTAGCTTTTGCCGTGCTGCGCAGTATTTCTCTAATCGAAGGAGAGCTTGGGCAAGAATTACGGGCTCGTTTACATGGCAATATTACGCTTTGGAAAGAAGGTTCTACTTTTAACCGTTGGAACCGATTGGAATCAGATACCGCGATTCAGCCCATTGTGGTTGGTAGCAATGAGACCGCATTGCAGCTCGCTAGAGCCTTAGATCAATTGGGGTATTGGATCCCAGCAATTCGTCCGCCTACCGTTCCTAAAGGCATGGCGCGCTTACGGATGACCTTATCGGCCGCACATACTACAGAACAGATTCAGGGGCTCTGCAAGGTGCTATCGGATCTCGAAACTTCTTTACCAAAATGATGAGCCACTCCTACTTTGTCACCGGTACCGATACTGAAATTGGCAAAACCTTAGTCACCGCTGCATTGGTTTACAAATTAAATGTGCTCAAGCCAGGTTCAGCGTGCGCCTATAAGCCAGTGGTTGCCGGGAGTTATCGCAATCATGCTGGCATATCCAGTAATGAGGATTTAGAGACCTATGCGCTAGTCCAAGATCCGGCAATTCCCCAAAGCATGATTTGCCCTTATATATTGGATACTCCAGCTGCACCTCATCTGGTCGCTGCCGAGCATGGCAAGCACTTAGAACTCGATCGCATGGTGCAAGCTTACCAAACACTACAAACACAAATCGCCCATGTTATTGCCGAAGGTGCTGGTGGATTTCTAACGCCGATCGACGATCGCCATGATCTCTCGACATTTGCTATGCGTATTCAAGCGCCAGTGATTCTGACCGTGGGGATGCGTTTGGGCTGCATCAATCACACATTGCTGACGGTAGAAGCCATTGAGCAACGCGGCCTCAAGCTGGCCGGTTGGGTCGCCAATTGTATCGATCCTCAGATGGCCTATTTAAACGAAAACATTTCAACGCTTCAGAATCGAATCAAGGCGCCCTTATTGGGAAGCATTGCTCATTTGCCGCCGAACTTACAGAAAAAAGCGAATGCGCCCTATTCAATCGAAGCGATTCAATTTGCTGCTGCTGCAATCAAACTACCCTGATTGACTTTCATCGCGCAAGACACGGCGCAGAATCTTACCCACATTATTCTTAGGCAAGCTCTCCCGAAACTCAATTTGTGTTGGGCGCTTGTAGTGCGTCAGCTCACGATTACACACCTCCATAATTTGTTCTTCGGTAACCGAAGGATCCTCTCGCACTACAAATAACTTGACCGCCTCACCCATCGCACCTTGACGAATGCCAACGACTGCACATTCAAGGATCCCAGGGATTGAGGCAACCACATCCTCGACTTCATTTGGAAAGACATTAAAACCAGCCACCAAAATCATATCTTTCTTACGATCCACAATTCGGAAATAACCAGCCTCATCCATCACACCGATATCACCCGTTCGAAAAAATCCATCGGCACCAAGCACGTTCTGGGTTTCAGATTCTTGTTGCCAATAGCCACACATGACCTGAGGACCGCGAATATAGATCTCACCAATCTCACCAATGGCCAAATCCTTGCCCTCTTCATCCCGAATGCACATATCGGTATCGGGCAAGGGTAAGCCGATCGAACCCGTGAACTCCGTTGCCAATGGAGTGTTGCACGATGCAACCGGCGAAGTTTCAGAAAGGCCATACCCCTCGGTAATGACCGTGCCAGTTAATTCCTGCCAGCGTTGCGCGACGGAGCGCTGCACTGCCATGCCACCACCAATCGTTAGTGCCCACTGCGAGAAATCCAATTGAGAAAATTTGGGATTATTTAAAAGTGCGGCAAATAAAGTATTAACTCCCGGGAACAAATTGATCTCAGGAAACTCTTTCAAAATCCCAATTAAGTTTTGTAAATCCCGCGCATTGGGGACCAACAAAATTCGGGCGCCCAGGCGCATGCCCAATAGTCCACAGCCCGTGAGAGCAAAGATGTGATACAAGGGAAGTGCGCACAGAAAATGCCATGCGGTAATTGTTTTGCGTTGTTCAATCGGTTTTAACCAAGCCTCAATTTGTAATACATTGGCAATTAAATTGCGATGGGTCAATATGGCGCCCTTGGAAATTCCAGTGGTTCCACCGGTGTATTGCAAGAGTGCAATGTCATCTGGAGAACGATGTGGGCGCTCATAAGTGCGTCTCGTACCCAGCTCTAAGGCAACGGTAAATTGAATCGTGCTAGCTTGCGTAGGCAAGGAATAGGGAATGACTTTGCGTTTAAAGGTTCGTATGAATCGATCTAACCAAGGACCCTTCCAACCCAGCATCTGCGCAATACTCGTGATCACTGCGTGTTTAATTGCTATCGCTTGACCCTCTAGTGCAAAGGCATCTTCAAGGGTTTTTCCAAAATGCTCCAACAGCAAAATTGCCTCAGCCCCGCAATCACTCAGTTGGGCCGCTAACTCACGCGGGGTATAGAGGGGATTGATACTCACCACAATGAAACCCGCACGAAGTACACCATACAAAGCCATGGGGTATTGCGGAATATTGGGCAGCATGATTGCAACTCGTGCACCCTTGGATAGACCAAGGCTTTGCAAATAACTAGCCAATTGCTTCGATGCCAAATCAATGGCTTCATAAGAAAATTGTTTACCCATGCACCAATACGCGGGTCGCTCCCGATGCATTTCAAATGACTCATCCAGTAAATCCAAAAGTGAGCCGTACCGGTCATAACTCAGATGATGGGGAACGCCCGTTGGGTAGGATGAAAACCAAGGTTGATTTGTAATCATTGGTATTTATTACACTTTTTTAATCGACACGCAATCTCCACACCAAGTGTATCGCTTTGGGCTAATATTGACCTATGCGAATACTCCCCGAGATCCTCGAAGCGACTCCTAGGATTGCTGAAATCCGGCGCAATATTCACGCGCATCCTGAACTGCGCTTTGAAGAAAAGCGTACCGCTGAACTCGTTGCGCAAGCACTATCCAGTTGGGGCATTGCGGTCTATCAAGGTCTTGGCAAAACAGGGGTAGTAGGTCGCTTAGATGGTGAGTTGGGCCCGGGCAAGATGATTGGCTTGCGAGCCGATATGGACGCCCTACCTCTTCAAGAAAAAAATACTTTTCCTCACGCCTCGCAAAATCCAGGCAAGATGCACGCCTGCGGCCATGATGGTCATACTGCAATGCTATTGGGTGCGGCGCAATACCTTGCTAATCATCGCGATTTCAAAGGAACCGTGATTTTTATCTTTCAACCCGCCGAGGAAGGTGGTGCTGGCGCCCAAGAAATGATTGAAGACGGTCTGTTTGAGCAGTTCCCATGCGATGCGGTATTCGGGATGCACAATTGGCCTGGTTTAGAAGAGGGTCATTTTGGGGTTGTGAGCGGCCCCATGATGGCATCGAGTAATGAGTTCGTAATCGATATTCAAGGAAAAGGCGGGCATGCGGCCCTGCCGCACAACAGTGCAGATCCCATCATGGCGGGCGTTCAGATTGCGCAAGCTCTACAAAGCATCATTACTCGCAATAAACGTCCGGTTGATGCAGCGGTGATCTCGATCACGCAATTTCATGCAGGAGAAACCAGTAATGTCATTCCCGATACTGCGATGCTAGGCGGAACAGTTCGGACATTTACGTTAGAAGTTTTAGATTTGATCGAACAGCGTATGCATGAGATTGCCAATCAAGTGGCTAGCGCCTTTGATTGCAAAGCGAATCTGACGTTCAAACGCAATTACCCACCCCTGATTAACGATGAACAGCAAACCGAGTTTGCCAGCGAGGTCATGAAAGAACTCGTGGGCAACGAACGGGTAAACACCCGAATTGATCCAACCATGGGTGCCGAGGACTTTGCCTTCATGCTCTTAAAAAAACCAGGCTGCTATGTATTTTTAGGCAACGGCGATGGTGATCACCGCTCCACTGGTCATGGCATGGGTCCCTGCCATTTGCACAACCCTTCCTATGACTTTAATGACCAAATCATTCCGGTTGGAGTGAACTACTGGGTCCGCTTGGCCCAAACTTTTCTGCGTTAACGATTCTTAAATTGAGCGGGCCGCTTCTCTAAAAAAGCAGCCATTCCCTCTTTTTGATCCTCAGTACCAAAGCAGGCATGAAACAATCGGCGCTCAAAACGAATTCCTTCGGTGAGTGTGGTTTCATAAGCAGCATTCACACTTTCTTTCACCATCATTAGGGTCAGCAATGGCATCGCCGCAATCGTTTGTGCAATTGCCATTGTTTCAGCCATCAACTGCGCTGCTGGATAAACCCGGGCAACTAAACCACTTCGCTCGGCTTCAGCGGCATCCATCATGCGACCCGTTAAACATAAATCCATCGCCTTCGATTTTGATACTGCACGGGTTAAGCGTTGCGTGCCACCCGAGCCCGGAACAATCCCTAATTTGATTTCGGGTTGCGCAAATTTGGCGTTATCGGCAGCAATGATCATGTCACACATCATCGCGAGTTCACAACCACCGCCCAATGCATACCCCGATACCGCAGCAATCACTGGTTTACGAATCTTGCAAATGGTTTCCCAATTACGGCTAATAAAATTATTGCGATACGCTTCCTGAAAATCCAATTTAGCCATCTTGCCAATGTCAGCTCCGGCAGCAAATGCTTTCTCACTCCCAGTAATCACAATGCATGCAATCGTGTCATCGGCATCAAAGCCCAATAATGCAGCGCCCAACTCATCCATTAGCTCGTCATTTAAGGCATTGAGTACCTGTGGGCGATTTAACGTAATGAGGGCAACTTTTCCCTCAGTCTGAGTCAATATTGTGTTGTATGGCATTTCAGTCCCTCTTCGGTAGCATTAACCAAACACGACCATTTTGCTTCATTCTGCCGGCCAATTCTCCAGCTTCGTCCCCAGTGCCCCAAAAATAGTCAACTCGGACTGGGCCCACAATCGCCTTACCCGTATCTTGGGCCATCACCAAGCGTCGAATTGGCTGATTACTCAGCGGTCGACTGGTTTCTAAAAACACGGGTGCGCCAAGCGGAATCGCGCGCGGATCAATCGCAATGCTGCGCTCAGGGGTCAGTGGGACTCCGAGAGCACCAATCGGCCCAAGATCCTGGTTCGCTGAAACCGGTAGTTCTCGAAAGAAGACAAAACGTGGATTGGCATTGAGCATCTCTTGCACCTTGCCGGGATTGCCCTTGGCCCACTCCGAGATCCCCTGCATGGTTGCTTGTGCGCGAGTAATCTCTTTACGATCCAATAGCCACTGTGCACTGGATTTAAAAGGTAAATCATTCGACCCCGCAAACCCTAATCGCATGATTTGGCCATTATCCAAACGAATTTTTCCAGATCCCTGAATCTGCATCGATGCAGCCGCTACCGGATCTTCAACCCAAGCAATTTCTGAACCCTTGAGAAGATTCGAGTTCATTAGCTCAGCCCGGGTTGGGGCTGGTGATGGTTTCGCACGAACCCAGGCTTTGGGATAGGCATACAGTGGCACGGTATACCGATCGGTACGAACCCGCGAACCCGCAATAATCGGTTCGTAATAGCCAGTCACTAAACCTTCTGACTTCCCAGTTATCTGATTACGAACTGCATAGGCCTTGAAATTATTCTCAAAGAATGCTTTCGCATCTCTGGGTTTTTGAGCATTAGCCCGATCGCAGACTGCAGCCCAATTCACTGGTCCGGGTTTGCGCTTACGCAAGGTATTGCAACTTTGCAACCACGCTTGCCACGCCTCACTCAAATTGTCCTCATTCCAACCGGGTATCTCAGAAAACTCCACAGGCGTTAATGCGGCTGATGAACTACTATCATCGGCGACGACCGTTTCGGTCACCTTCGGAGTGCGTGGCAAGCTACTCTGGCTACTCGCCTTAGGTGTTTGAGAAACTGGCTTGGTTGGTGGCGCCGCGCAAGATGCAAGAAAGAGACTGGCCACCACAACGCAGAATGCAGGCTTACAAACTACAATTGGGTATCTCGAATTCCAGAAGATCATCATGCTCGCTCAGTTATTTGATGAATATCCCATGCTCTTATTTGTGCTAGAAGCATTCCTAGCTCTGGCTATTCTATTAGCAATTGTGTTTTGGACCGGCAAAGGCCGTAGAGACTAGAAAAATTAGTCAGCCAATATTTTCGAGAGAAATTCCTTGGCCCGAGGTGATCGTGCATCGGGATTGGCAAAAAACTCATCGCGCGTGCAATCCTCCACGATTTTTCCCCGATCCATAAAGATCACACGATCGCTTACTTTCTTTGCAAAGCCCATTTCGTGAGTGACCACGCACATGGTCATGCCTTCCTGCGCTAACTTGACCATCACATCCAAAACTTCTCCCACCATTTCAGGATCAAGAGCGGAGGTAGGCTCATCAAACAACATCACGATTGGATCCATGCATAAGGCACGAGCAATGGCTACGCGCTGCTGCTGACCACCTGAGAGCTGACCCGGAAACTTATCTTGTTGTTCTAATAAACCCACGCGCTCTAAATATTTAAGGCCCTGCTGTTTAGCCTCCTCTGGATTACGATTGAGTACTTTCACTTGGGCAATGGTTAAGTTCTCCATGACCGATAAATGGGGAAATAGCTCAAAGTGCTGAAACACCATACCAACACGTGCACGCAGATGTGGCAAATTTGTATTGGGATCATGTAAGTTAATCCCATCAACCATCAACTCACCCTCTTGAAAAGGCTCTAGAGCATTGATCGTCTTAATCAGTGTCGACTTTCCCGACCCCGACGGCCCACAAATGACCACCACCTCTCCCTTGTGAATCACCGTCGAGCAATCGGTGAGGACTTGAAACTGGCCGTACCATTTTGAAATATGACGAAGCTCAATCATAGCAATCTCATTCCTTAGCGAACAATTGCAACTTTTTCCTGAATCCGCTTAACGATTCGGGATAGCGTAAAACAGATTAGAAAGTAGGTCACGGCTGCCAATAAATAGGTCTCAATCGGTCGACCAAAGTTTTTACCTGCGATCTCGAAACCTTTTAGAAGATCGTAAGCACCAATGGCATACACCAAGGAAGTATCTTGAAACAAGATGATGGTTTGAGTCATAAAGACAGGAATCATATTTCGGAATGCTTGGGGCAAAACTACCAAACGCATATTTTGGGAGTAAGTCATTCCTAGGGCTTGGCCAGCGCAAACCTGCCCCTTCGGAATCGACTGAATTCCGGCTCGCACAATCTCTGAAAAGTAAGCCGCCTCAAATGCAATAAAGGTGATGATGGCCGATAAATTAACGCCAATTGGTTTGCCAATCATCAGCGGAATCAATAAGAAAAACCACAGAATCACCATAACCAGGGGGATGGAGCGCATCGTATTGACATATGCAGTTGCAAGCAACGTTAGCCACGGTTTGCCTGAAAGGCGCATTAAGGCCAGTACCGTCCCCAACAGAATCCCACCAATCGTCGCAATGATGGTTAACTGAACACTAAAGATCAAGCCCTTTTGAATATAACTAGTCAATAGCTCCCAGTTATAAAAGCTCAGATCCAAGTTCATAGTCTCTCGCTTACCTTAATGCGCTGAGGATGGATTAGCAGCAATAAAACCAGGAACGCGCGTTTTTTTCTCAATCCACACCATAATTCGATTGACCGAGAATGCACTCACCATATAAAGCCCCGTAACGGCTAAATAGATTTCAATGCCACGAGAGGTTTCCTCCTGAGCCTGTAAAGCAAACAAAGTGAGCTCCGGTACGGATACCGCAAACGCAACGGATGAGTTCTTCACAATATTCATACACTCCGATGTAAGTGGCGGAATGATGATGCGCATTCCCATTGGTAAGAGCACATAGCGATAACTTTGTGTGGTGGTCATACCCAAGGCAATGGCCGCATTTCGTTGTCCTGTTGGCAACGATTGGATTCCCGCACGGACCTGCTCAGCAATCCGCGCCGATGTAAACAAGCCCAAGGCAATACTCACCAATAGATAGGATGGGAAGTCCTTCATGATGGGGAAAAATGCAGGTACTACGTGATACCAAAGAAAGACTTGAACGAGTAATGGAATATTTCGGAAGAGCTCAACCCAAGCCGTCGCCCCTGCGATACATAATCGATTAACTAGATGCTTAGGCGGTAAGGTGCGCATCGTACCAATGACGACACCCATCACCATTGCTAACACCAGACTAAGCCCGGCGACAGCAATCGTCCAACCCCATGCGGAGATTAACCAATCTAAATAAGTGGGATCAGCGTTGGGATCCATCCCAAATAAAAAGGAGAAGCAGCGCGGGGCTACTTCTCCAGTCAAAGTGTCTTTACAAAAGACACTCCAGTCTAAGTTCATATCAAACTGAAAGGGCCTAAATTACTTCTTCTGATAATCCTCTGCAGGCTTATCGTTTGGATTGGCCCATGCTTGTTTGGTACTTTCAGATAAAGCCAAACCCACTCGTGCATTCTTGGGCGGAATGGGTTGCAAGAACCATTTATCCCAGAGCTTGGTGAGGGTGCCATCTTTCATCATGCGCTTGAGGTTATCGTCTACTGCTTTCTTAAATCCAGGATCATCTTTACGCATCATGATCGCAATGGGCTCAACTGCAATGACTTCACCCACAATGCGGTAATCACCAGGATTTTTTGCATTTGCGATATTGCCGGCCAAAATGGAGCCATCCATCACAAATGCATCGGCGCGTCCCGATTCCAACAAGAGGAAGCTATCCGCATGATCTTTGCCAAATACTTCTTCAAAGTTCACTCCGGTAGCCTTCTCATGCTTACGCAAGAGCTGCACTGAGGTAGTGCCTGTAGTGGTGGCCACCTTCTTACCATTGAGCTGATTTAAGGAGGTAATTCCAGAATTGGCCTTCACTGCAATCCGAATTTCTTCAACGTAGGTTGTTACAGCAAAAGCCACATCCTTTTGCCGGGTTGCATTATTGGTTGTTGAACCGCACTCAATGTCAACGGTTCCATTCTGTAACAACGGAATGCGATTCTGTGAAGTCACTGGGGTGTACTTGATATCCAGTGTCTTTAAATTCAGTTGCTTTTGAATATCACGCAATACGGTATTGCAGATTTCCACATGGAAGCCGGCATATTTGCCATCACCCAAGGTATACGAGAGAGCGCCAGATGACTCGCGTACGCCCATAGTCACCGCACCGGTTGATTTCATTTTATCGAGTGTGCTTTGCTGAGCAATCGCCACTGGCGAAATTAATAAACTACTGGCAAGCAAAGCCATACTGCCTAATACGCTAGAACACGAAAAATGCTTCATAGTTAATCCTTTAATCAATTTGGTTTTTGATTTGAATCAAGCGTTTCCATCTTAACGAGAATCCCTGCCAAAACACCCGAATAGCCCTATTCAGTGCAAGGTTCTTGGCATCACCAGGGCAAACTCTGGAATCGTCGCCTGAAAAAACTGGGCATCCTCGGTGACGCAAAAATATTCCCCGCGCATCGTACCGGCTGGTGTGGGTAAAGTCGCCCAACTGGTGTACTCAAAATGCTCCCCGGAGCGCAAAAGCGGCTGTTGACCAACCACCCCCAAACCCTTCACTTCCTGAACCTCCCCTTCGCCGTCGGTAATGAACCAATGGCGGGCAATCAGCTGAACGCTGGCCGTTCCGGTATTACGAATGGTCACGGTATAGGCAAATGCGTACTGCTGATTATCGGGATCCGATTGCTCGGGAAGGTACTGGGGGCGGACATTAACAGTAATTTCGGGTGGATTCATGACCTGCATTCTGCGCTATCCCAACCCCGTTCGCAAGATAGAATCTAGGTATGTACAACAAAAAAGCACTCAAATGAGCCCTAATTCCGCCATCATTGCCCCCTCGATTCTGTCAGCCGACTTTGCCAAATTGGGTGAAGAGGTGAAGGCTGTCTTGGACGCCGGAGCCGATTGGATTCACTTTGACGTGATGGATAACCACTATGTGCCTAATTTAACGGTTGGGCCCTTGGTTTGTGAAGCAATTCGTCCGCATGCGATCAAAAACGGTAAACCAGCCATGATCGATGTCCATCTGATGATTGAGCCGGTTGATCGGATCGTTCCTGACTTTGCCAAGGCAGGAGCCAATCTGATTAGCTTTCACCCCGAGGCCAGTGCGCATGTACATCGCACCCTCTCCCTCATTAAAGATCATGGCTGCCAAGCTGGACTCGTCCTCAACCCTGCCACCTCGATCCATCACCTAGACCACGCTCTGGATCAAATTGATTTGGTGCTCCTGATGTCAGTCAATCCAGGCTTTGGAGGCCAATCCTTCATTCCCAGCACTCTCACTAAGATCGAACAGGTCCGCAAGATACTCGATCGCTATCAAGAAACCAGTGGCCGTTCCATTCGTCTCGAGGTGGATGGTGGAATCAAGATTGACAATATTGCTAGCGTAGCTAAGGCTGGAGCCGATACTTTTGTAGCGGGCTCGGCGATTTTTGGTAAGCCAAATTACGGTGAGGTCATTCATGCCATGCGTAACGCGATTGGGTCTTAAATCATTCAAGAAGACTCGGCATGAAAAACACGACTGACTTACACGAACTTGCTAAACAGGGATATAACCGTGTGGCGCTGGTTGCGCAGTCGCTTGCCGATCTCGAGACCCCGCTGTCGCTCTATTTGAAGCTGACCCAGAAGTCCGGCCAAAAAAATACCTTTTTGTTGGAATCCGTTTATGGCGGCGAGCGCTTTGGGCGCTATTCCATTATTGGCCTACCAGCACGCACTATTATGCGAACCGTTGGCACGCCAAGCAACCCGATGAACGAGATCGTGCACGATGGTACGGTCATAGAGCGCAATCACGACAACCCGCTTGACTTCATTGATGCTTATCTCAAACGCTTTAAGGTCGCTCCTCAAGCGAATCTGCCGCGCTTTTGTGGTGGCTTAGCCGGTTACTTCGCCTACGACACGGTTCGTTATATTGAAAAGCGCCTTGCGGTTCACTCCTTACCCGATGAAATCGGTGTACCTGACATTCAGCTGATGCTCACCGAAGAGCTGGCTGTTGTTGACAATGTCGCGGGCAAGATTTATTTCATTGTGTATGTGGATCCTAATGATCCTAGTGCTTATGAGACTGGCATGAAACGGCTACAAAGCTTGCAAGCCATGCTTACAGTATCGATCCAGATACCCGAAGAACAAGCATCCAAGCCACACCCCGGACTTATACGTAAATTCAAGGCGAGCGATTTTGAAGATGCTGTGCGTCGCACTAAGGACTATATCCTCGCAGGCGATTGCATGCAGGTCGTGATTGGCCAGCGCATCAGCCGAACCTTCACTGAACCGCCATTGCAACTCTACCGCGCATTACGCTCACTCAATCCCTCGCCTTATATGTATTTCTATGATTTTGGGGATTTGCAAATTGTGGGCTCATCCCCTGAAATCTTAGTGCGCCAAGAAAAACGTGAGGGACGCAAAATGGTCACGATTCGGCCACTGGCCGGAACCCGTCGCCGCGGTGCGACGCCCGAGGAGGATGCACAACTCGCGAAAGAGTTATTGGCTGATCCCAAAGAAATCGCTGAGCATGTGATGTTGATTGACCTCGCCCGCAATGATGTCGGACGCATTGCCAAGACCGGAAGTGTCAAGGTCACCGATTCGATGGTGATTGAAAAGTATTCCCACGTGCAACATATCGTTAGCTCTGTTGAAGGGGAACTCAAGGACAATATGAGCAATATGGATGTCTTGCGCGCCACCTTCCCAGCCGGCACCCTATCGGGCGCCCCTAAAATTCGGGCGATGGAAATTATTGATGAAATGGAAATTACCAAACGCGGCATCTATGGCGGTGCCGCGGGTTATCTCTCCTTCTCAGGCGATATGGATGTGGCGATTGTGATCCGCACCGGCGTGATCAAGGACGGCATGTTGCACTCTCAAGCAGGGGCAGGTGTCGTGGCCGATTCGGATCCCAGCTCTGAATGGAAAGAGACCGAGGCCAAGGCAAAAGCAGTATTAGCAGCCGCTGAATTAACCGAATCTTCCAAAGGAGCATAACGATGCTCTTAATGATTGATAACTACGACTCCTTTACCTACAACTTGGTGCAATACTTTGCCGAGCTTGGCGAAGACGTGAAAGTCGTTCGCAATGATGAAATCAGTGTTGCAGATATTGCCAAAATCAATCCAGATCGGATTTGCATTTCCCCAGGACCATGCAGCCCAAAGGAAGCAGGGATCTCGGTCGACACCATCAAGACCTATGCGGGCAAGATTCCAATCTTGGGTGTATGCCTTGGGCATCAAGCGATTGGTGAAGCTTTTGGAGGTGAGGTAATCCGTGCAAAGAAAGTGATGCACGGCAAAACTGATGAGATCACCCATACCGACGAAGGCGTCTTTAAACACCTTCCAAAATCATTTCGAGTTACGCGCTATCACTCGCTCGCGATTAATCGAGAGAATCTACCCAGTTGCTTAACCATCACCGCGCAAACCGCTGATGGCGAGATCATGGGCGTGCGTCATAAGGAGTTATGCGTGGAGGGTGTGCAATTTCATCCGGAGTCAATTCTCTCCGAGCACGGTCACGCCCTCCTGAAAAACTTTTTAGCGATGAAGTAAGAAATGGCCATGACCCCATCCCAAACACTGCAACATTTGATTGACGGCAAGGAGTTACCCGAAGCCGAAATGGTACAGATCATGCGCGCCATTATGGGTGGTGAGCTACCTGGCCCAATGGTTGCTGCACTCTTAGTTGCCCTTCGCAGCAAAAAAGAAACGCCCACTGAAATTGCTGCGGCGGCGACCGTGATGCGGGACTTTGCTAATGCAGTAGATGTCAAGGATAAGGCCCATCTGGTTGATGTTGTAGGTACCGGTGGCGATGGTGCCCATACCTTTAATATTTCAACAGCATCCATGTTTGTTGCGTCCGCAGCAGGTGCCAAGATTGCGAAGCATGGCAACCGCAGTGTCAGTAGCAAATCAGGAAGCGCCGATGTTTTGGAGGCGCTTGGGGTCAAACTAAATCTGAGTACTGCGGCGGTGAGTCAATGTATTGAGCAACTTGGGATCGGCTTTATGTTTGCCCCCAATCATCACCCCGCCATGAAAAACGTGGTTCCGGTCCGCAAGGACCTAGGGGTACGCACCATCTTTAATATTTTGGGACCCCTCACCAATCCCGCCAAAGCGCCCAATATTGTGATGGGCGTATTTCATCCAGAGCTAGTGGCTACTCAAGCAAAAGTATTACAACTTATGGGCGCCGAACATGCCCTAGTAGTCCACGGTAATGACGGCTTAGATGAGATCACGCTCTCGGGCCCCACCATGGTCGCTGAACTATGTAACGGGCAAATCAGTCAATATGAAATTAAGCCCAGTGACTTTGGGGTCGCCAATGCTTCAATGGAAACTCTGAAGGTCGCCGATGCACAAGAATCCAAAGCCATCATTTTGAACATCATGAACAATCAATCAGGGCCTGCACGTGATATTGTGTGCCTCAATGCAGGCGCCACCCTCTACGCTGCTAATGTCTCTCCATCGATTGCCGAGGGCATTACGTTGGCCAACAGCACAATTGCTTCTGGCAAAGCAAAACAGAAGCTTGAAGCATTTGTTGCCTTAACGCAAAGTCTTGCCTCATGAGCGATATTCTGAGTCGTATTCTGGAGACTAAGCGACATGAGGTTATGGCTGCACAACGTTTGATTTCCAGCAGTGAGATCTTAAAAGAGGCTCTCCAAGCTAATTCTGATCCAAATACGAAGGTGCGTGGCTTTGCCCAAGGATTGATAAGCTCCGTCAGCAATCACAAACCGGGCATCATTGCTGAAATCAAAAAAGCGAGCCCCAGTAAGGGAGTACTTCGTGAGCACTTTGTGCCACATGACATTGCGCAAAGTTATGCCGCGCATGGCGCGACCTGCTTATCGGTTCTCACCGATCGGGATTACTTCATGGGCTCGCCCCAGTATCTCAAAGAAGCCCGGGCTGCATGCTCTTTGCCAGTGATTCGTAAGGACTTCATCATTGACCCTTATCAGGTCTATGAAGCGCGCGCTATGGGTGCTGATGCAATCCTTTTAATTGTCGCGGCACTTGAGTTATCGCAAATGCTAGAACTAGAGGCGTGTGCGATCGAGAACCAACTCGATGTATTGGTGGAAGTTCATGATGGGGCGGAATTAGAAGCCGCTCTCGAACTGCAAACACCCCTACTGGGTATCAATAACCGCAATCTCAAAACCTTTGAGGTCAGCTTACAAACCACCCTCGATCTATTGCCAGCCATTCCCAAAGACAAACTCGTCATTACGGAGTCGGGGATTCTCAATGCCAACGATGTCAAGCGGATGCAAGCAGCCGGGGTCAATGCATTTTTAATTGGTGAGGCCTTTATGCGCGCTGAGCACCCAGGCAAGGCACTCGCAGCATTATTTGCTTGAATATTAAACGTTAAATAAGAAGTTCAAAACATCGCCATCCTTGACGATGTATTCCTTACCTTCGGCACGCATCTTGCCCGCTTCCTTCGCACCCTGCTCACCTTTGTATTGAATGTAATCGTCATAGGCAATGGTTTGTGCTCGAATAAAGCCGCGTTCGAAATCCGTATGAATTACTCCTGCCGCCTGAGGCGCTGTGTCGCCAATATGAATAGTCCAAGCACGCACCTCTTTCACACCAGCTGTGAAGTAGGTTTGTAAGCCCAATAAGCTATAGCCCGCCCGAATCACCCGATTAAGGCCTGGTTCGCTCATTCCGAGATCAGCCAAGAACTCGGCCTTATCGGCATCCTCTAAATCGGCAATCTCAGCTTCAATGGCTGCGCATACCGCAACGACCGGGGCATTCTCTTTGGCAGCATGCTGCTTGACCGCCTCAAGATGGGGGTTGTTCTCAAACCCATCTTCTTTTACGTTCGCCACATACATCGCCGGCTTTGCTGTAATTAAGCAAAACGGCTTAAGAAGAACTAACTCTTCCTTACTGAGACTCATGGCCCGCACCGGCAAGGCTTGATCTAACTGTGCTTGAACCTTGGTGAGTACCGCAACCAAGGCTGCGGCCTCTTTATCGTTACCCGATTTAGCTGCCTTCGAGTAACGCTGCAGGGCTTTCTCAACCGTACCTAAATCAGCTAAAGCGAGTTCAGTATCAATCACCCCAATATCCGCAATCGGGTCGACCTTGCCGCTGACATGGACCACATTGGCATCTTCAAAGCAACGCACGACGTGGGTAATCGCGTCGGTCTCCCGAATATTGGCCAAAAATTGATTACCGAGGCCCTCGCCTTTGGACGCACCCGCCACCAATCCAGCAATATCGACAAACTCAACCGTGGCGGGCACAACCCGCTCAGGGCTCACAATCTGCGCTAAGGCAGCTAAACGGGGATCCGGGACCTCGACCATGCCCACATTAGGCTCAATCGTGCAAAACGGATAATTTTCGGCTGCAATACCTGCCTTGGTGAGGGCATTAAACAGGGTGGATTTGCCTACATTCGGTAGGCCAACGATTCCGCATTTGAGTGACATGCTCCCATTGTAAATGCGCTTGATTCGCTATCATCTTGGTATGCGTTCCCAAAGCACCTCCAATTCTGCCCAACACACGAATACCCAATACGACTTTGCGGTCGTTGGGGGCGGCATTGTGGGTAAGGCAAGCGCACTTGCCATGGCGCAACTGGGCTACTCGGTAATTCAAATTGCACCCGATTTGCATCAGACAATTGCGCTTGAGCCTTCCTTCGGGCAACGAATCTATGCGCTCTCACCCAGCACCAAACATCTTTTATCCGAACTAAACGTTTGGGATGGCTTAGACCAGACTCGCATCCAAGCGGTGCGCGATATGCGAATCTATGGCGATCGTGGGCAACAGCATGACCAACTGCATTTCTCGGCCTTTGAAGCCGGTCGACCAGAACTAGCCTGGATTGCTGAGTCCGATTTGATTGAAGCCACATTAACTCAAGCGATTCGGTTCAGTAAGAACCTGCAAAGCATCGAGGCTAGCGTTAACGAGGTTCGGTTTGAGCCAAATACATCACCCACGCTTTTATTAAGCAATGGTCAAACCATGCAAGCCAAACTGGTGATCGCAGCCGATGGTGCG